>Ga0190304_1000697_pt1 | contig 15643 bp, 15 predicted proteins | sample 48700712_MG_FD_161670 | JGI IMG/M metagenome (GOLD analysis project Ga0190304, IMG submission 161670) | Hydrothermal vent sediment bacterial communities from Southern Trench, Guaymas Basin, Mexico - 4870-07-1--2_MG | ecosystem: Environmental > Aquatic > Marine > Hydrothermal vents > Sediment ... | reverse complement strand
ACGCTAAAGTTATTACACAGCGCCTTACTTTTAAAATTTGATAGAGCAAAGCCCGGTGGTGTAGTGGTCAAGCATGGAGGCCTCTGGAGCCTCTGACGAGAGTTCGAATCTCTCCCGGGCTACCATATAAATCTGCTTGTTTATCCATTTTTTGGTGATATTTTTTAGAAATAGGAGTGAAAAATTGATTTTGAAATTTTCCTTGGTTTCTTATTTTGGAATAAGGTTTAAATTTTCGGTTTAGTGTTTCATAATTTAGTGGTTGGTTTGAAGCGTAGGCCTTCTAGGAGGCTTATTCTAGCTGTTCTTAGTGATGGTAAGCCTAAGAGTTCTAGGGAGATTCAGAAGGCTACTGGGCTTAGTGGGAGTGCTGTTAATAATTCGCTTCTTTTATGCTGGAAGAGAGGCCTTATCCTTCGTACGAAGAAGCCGCTATATGAGCATGAGAGGATTTTTAAGGGTAGAGGTGGCGTAAGCCAAACTACTAGGCCTTATCACTTGTACCTTTTGAGGCTTGAGGGGAAGGATTCTGTGATTGTTGATGGGCTTGAATTTGTGAAGTTTTCTGAGGAGTTTTTGGATGTTCGTGGTGGAGGCAAGTACAGCAAGGCTAGGGCTATTTTAGACTTTTTGAAGAAAAACAAGGATCGGGCTTTCTTTTCGAGGGAGATTGCTGAGGCTTTGAAGGATAGGGGAGTTGAAGTCCGCGATGTTATGTCGAATGTTCGTAGGTTTGAGCGCAAAGGCCTAGTGTATGTGAGGGGTTATAAGACGGATGATAGGCAGACGCCTTTCAAAGAGGGCTACCTTATAACTTGGCTTGACCCGGATAAGCCTAGGCAACAGGCCATCGAAGAGGCTATAAGGAAAACCGATCGGGTTTTAGCCGACAGAGCCTCGACGAGTCCCTTCATGGAGAGAATCCACAGGATAAGGGACATAGTTCTAGAGCATTCTGCATTGAAGGAAATTGTCAGCTTCTCGTATATTAGGAATAAGCTCGGCTGTACGGAGCATGAAGCGGAAGTTGCTGTAGGAAGGGTTCTTCAGCTTTATCCTGACATTAGAGAGGTTAAGCTTTTCAATAATTACCGGTACTATTATCACGCTTCTTTGAGTGACGAGGATCTTAGCGCTGCCATTGAGATGAAGAAGAACTATATTCGCATTACTAAGGGTCGAGCGAATCGCATAGGCCACAACTGGGAGGCAGTCGCGGAGTGGTTCATAGACAAGTTCACAACAGGAGCCAAATTCTGGACGCAGAACCACAGAAATAAAGGCATGGATCCCAGACGCATCACGTTACGCTTGCTAAAAAGCGTTGGAGGACGAAGAAGAACGGCTGAAGTAGACAGGGTTTGGGAGGTCACGCCTGGAGTGTTTGCTCCTCCAATAATCTATGTTCTTTCCTGTAAATGGGGGCTTGTAACAAAGAAACACGTTGACGATTTCCTAGAAGTTTTGAGATGGAGCAAGGAATTCGGAGTTGATACGCCTGATGGAAGAAAAGTGAAGCAAGGTGTCATCGGCGTGTTTGCTGCAAGCGCTTTTGATCCGAAAGAGAAGGTGAGACTTAAAGATGAAACCGTCATAAGCTTAGCTTCTTACGCCGCCAGAATGAACATTCAGCTTTTGAAAGCCGCCGACTTTAATCAGAGGCTTCGGGAGAGAGGGTGTCCAGTCAAAGTGACAGTTCAAAAGATTTGTAAGGTGGCGAGAAATGAGGATGAAGTAAGGGAGATTTTAAACGCTGTTTGGAAGTCGCCAGAGAGGGCAGAAGAAATCTTGGCTGAAGTGATGGAAAGAAATAAGGATATTTATGATTTTGAGAGAATATTGCAGAGAGCTGGCTAGTGATTTTTGGGTAATCTTTATATTTTCTTAAGGAAATGTTAAGAGTGACCATGGATGGTAAGTTGTATGGCTGAAGAGAAGAAGTCTGATTATGTTGTTTATAAGCTTCCGAAGGACTTAGATGAGGAGATTCAGAGGATTGTTGGTAAACATGGTTATCGGAGTAAGACTGAGTTCGTTAAGGATGCTGTTCGCCGGCTTTTGCTCGAATACGGAGTATACGAAGAAAGCAGGCGGTGATGAGGAACTCTCGAACGGACTTGTAGCCGAGCTCTGGCTTTTCAGATATTAGCTTCTCGATTTCAGTTTCCATGTCTTTTGGGAGCCTAACTTCTTGCATGCTCATTCTCATTCTCCTTAAGCTTTGAGTCCTACAGCCAGATAGCTTACCGTCATTTTTCCGAGCGATAGAATGTCGAACCCTGTTGGCGTGATGTTCCGGTAGACTGTAGGTGTCATTAGGACTCCTTCAGGCATGCCTTCCATGGCCCAAAGCGTTGGAATCAGCGTGTTAAATGCGTCTTCAACGCTTTGCCTGAGCTTTTCGGCCGTCGAGTTGACGCTATGCTCGGTTGAGCTTCTCAGCCTTTCAAGCGAGTTGTTTGTTGAATCTCTGAAGGCCGCAAGCGACTTGTTCGCAGAGCCTATCGCCTGATTAAAGCTTGCTTGGAGGCGCTCCCTAAACTCGGCGAAGGCAGCCTGAACCTTCTGTCTAGCATCCAGCAACCCCTTGCGCGCCTGGCTATGCAGACGTAGCCTAAGCCTCGGTGCCTTCCTCTTGCTGCTATCTCCCAGGCCCAGTAAATCACTTTGTTCTGGAGCTTCTTTATGCCTGGTAGCCTAACCCTTCCAACTTCGGGTATGAGGACGTGGGCTTCCTCCATAAAGACAACTAGCGGTCGATTATACTGTCCTTCAGCTTCATAAAGAGCTTCCAAAAAGTTTCCTAGCACTGCGTACTGCTCAGCCATAGTCGCATTCCTCAAATCAAGAATAACCGAGTAGCCCTTCTCTGCAACACGTCTAGCCAGCATAGGAGCCGTCTCAGCCGTGACGATCAGGTCAGCCTTATAGCCCTTCGGCCTTCCCGTAGGCTTACCGACAGCAGCCACAATAACGGGATAACGCTCCCTAAGCGTCCAGTACTCGCCCTCAGGATCAATAACGACAAAGGGCTGCTTAACCTCACAGAGCTGCTCGCAGATCTTCCCAGCCAAATAGCTTTTCCCAATCCATCGGATCCCAAGAATGGCTAAAGGCTGACTAATCATATGTGCGTGAACGTCTAATTCTAATTCTCCATTGCCTTCAATGGTCGCTGGCTTAATTACCGCAGGCCTCATTTTTCAGCCTCTTTCTCCGCTTTGGACGTCATCTTAACAGCTAAAACCTTAATAGCGCAGCTCCGCGAATACTCGATCCACCATGCACATAGTCTGCGGATACATGTAGACCTGCGTATGGGGCAGAAGTGCACTTCATCTTCGCTGTTTTCTCTTAGGCTGTCTCCTGCTGCTGTTTGAAGCATAGTTCGACCCCCTCTATGTCGTGATTAGTTAGCTCGCTTCGCGACTTTCCAAGAAACGCGGTAAGCTTGTCAAAAAGCCTATTTATGAAAATTCTACAGTTCACACACATCCTTATGGTCCATAAACTTGCAACCGGATAGGGCTCACCACAAATCTCGCATTTCTCCTGCTTCTGCATAGCCTCCTTAACTCTCAAGCTTTCAGCAACCTTCGAGAGCTCCCGCCTATCAAGCTCAAGTATTCGTTGCTTCTCTTCTTCGGCCCCAGCAAGCTCAAGAGCATCAACAAGGTTTTTAACATCCCTCACAGACAACTGTTCGCCTTCAATCCTCTCCAAGACCCTCATCTGGTCTTCGGCTGGAAGCCTGGCTATCTGCATGGCAGCCGTGGGCTTGGTGAAACGTTTCACCACCATCTCCCTAAGCCTAGGAACCGCCTTCTCAACAAGCCTAAGCTTAAGTACGACCCAGCTGTGGTCGCGCTTGAAAAGCTCCGCAATCCTCCGCGTAGAAAGTCCCATGTCACGCAACTTCTTAATGTGGTAAGCTAGGTCCATGTCCGAAAGCTTCAAGCCGTGAAGCATATTCACCCTAACGGCGCAAACTAAAGCCATAACCTCGTCAAGCTCGTAGACTTCAGCCCTAATCCTTTCCCAGCCAAGCTTTCGGGCGGCTTGAACGCGATGCTCACCGTCTATGACCTGAAACCATCCCGACCTGTCTGCGCATTCCTTGACTATAATAGGCTTTAGTTGGCCCTCAGCAGCCAGGCTTTCAGCCAACTCGTCAACGTAACGCTCGTTAATCTCAAGCCTCGGCGTAAAAACACCGGTCAGAAGCCTGTTCAATGGGACTTCCTCAACCCTCAAAGCCTTAAAGCCCATTACTTCTTCACCTTGAGGGGCCTTCGGCTGATGAACCGGTTGTCCTCGCCGGAAAACCTGTACTCGTATGGGCCGAGCTCGAGTTTTCCTCCGCTCTTCTCCAAGGCTTTTACAAGTTCTTCGGCGCCCTCAGTGTTGGCGAATATCCAGCCAGCCTCGCCCTCTTTAGCCGGCTCCTTAGTCTTATAGTTGGTCCAGGGTAACTCCTCAAGCTTGGCCAAGTCAAGCTCAGGAATCTTAGCCTTCGAAGCAAAGCTGGAAAGCCAATCGTCCAGCATGGCTTCAAGGCTTTTCCTAACCTCTTGAACGTCCTCGCCCTTGCCTGGGATAGCCTCAATCTGGTAGTAGACCTTGTTCCACTCGCCTTCAGGCCCGTCGGCAGGCGCAGACCTACCCTTCCCTATCACTATTCTCTCAATCTTCAACCTGTAGCCTCCTCTCGCGCAAGCTTTCCGAACTAGCCCTCAGTTCTTGGATAAGCGCCATCATCTGCTCAGCAACAGCTTGAAGGGCCCCGATGAGGCTCATGTGCTCCCGCATGGCTTCGCCGAAAGTCTTCAGAATCTCCTTAACCTGAGCCATGTCATTCTGAAGCCCCAACATCCTAAGCGGCATGACCAAATACTCCTTAGCAAGCTCAGCGTTGTAAAACTCAATCTCGCCTAAGCCCTTAGAACGATCAATTTTACCGATATCATCGCTTAACTCCATAAACCTCGAAAACCAATTCGCGACAGGATCATAAACCCCATAGTGAGGCTTCCTCAAAAGCTTCGGCGCCCCCAACTTCATCTGAAACTTCTCCTCCAGAATCCGCGCCAAACGCAAACACTCAAGAATAGCCAACAAAGTAGCCTCATTAGGATCATCAGAAAAAACCTCATCAGCATGAATAATCACATGCCTAGTAGTCTTCTCAACGGTCAAACCACACTCACAGCCAACAAGCCTAGTCCAATTACAAAGCTTAACCCTGTTCCAATCAACAGAGACCTTAGGACCCTCAACAATAGGAAACTTCAGGCTATAAGCATGAAGCCTAACGCCCTTATAAGGCGAAACCTCACCCCCTGTGAGAAAATTTTTAACTGAACCGCAAAGCCTGTACAGTGTTATGTTAGGAGTCTTCACTTCAAGCTTAAGCCACCCCATTTTTACCCATTTTTTGATATGATAATGTAGAAGCTGTGGGGAAACGCCCAAAATCCTCGCTACTCTGGAGGGACAATTTCCAGCGTCCAACAGCAGCAGGGCCCGAGCCATAGTATGCTTTAAAAACCGTTTTTTGACTACTTTTTTAACTGAATTTTTAACTAAGCTGCTCTGCCCAGCTGACATCTAAAGCTCCTCCTCAAGCCTTTTAGACGCCTTAAGCTGGGCAAGCTGCAGATCCCTTGCAATAACCTTCTCATGAAGACAGATTATGCCCTGAACGAAGGCGTCTCTTGCGCTTCTAACTATGCCGCGGCGCTTGAGCTCCCAGAAAATCCGGGCTGGCTCACCAAACACCTCGCATTTAACGCTGACCATGTCCTCGCCTAAATCAACGTTTACTGTTCTTTTTCTCGGCATACTCCCACCTCGCCCTTCTCTGCGGATAATCTAACTCTCAACCCGTCCAGAATCAGCTGAAGGCTTCTAATGGCAGTTTCCAAGCTGCAACGCCTAGGAAATATGACAGCGGCCCTAGCATCGGGCACCAAAGTCCACTCATAGCCCAAGTTCTCAACGATCTCCTTCGGAATGTAGGCGGTCCTCTGCTGGTTCACTCTAATCACAAACTCAACCAAGCCTTCCACCGCAAGTAAATCGCATGAAAACCACAAGAATTTTCTCGCTTCAACAAAGGACACTATCCCTTACAGCCTTCGCCAAAGGACACTATCAGAAAACAGACATATTCTCGTCCTTTTTATCGGAGGGTCTCCCTCTCGTTCGCTTGGAACATCCATTCTTTTAGTACTTAATCAAACATTTACTTGAGAAAATGAGTTGGAAATGGCGAGGGTCCGGGTCTTCAAGGGCAGAGAGGCTAGGCTGAATAAGGCCATTTTCTGGATCCTCGCCTATGAAAGCCCGCTGAGCATCTACGAAATATGGAGGAAAGTACGCGGCTTCGGAGACTTCGCCTATATCCGCTATCACGTGGTAAACAGAAGAGTGAGAGCTTTGGTAAAAGATGGTTACATCGAGAAGGACGGGCAAAGGAAAACCAAGACAGGGTTCACAATTCACCTCTATCAATTATCCTTCAAGGCATACCTTGCAATAATTCTGAACATCCTAGACCTAGACGACTTCTTGGGAACGGCCTCTGATGATCAAATCGCAACTGCTCTAGCAATTATGGCGTTAACTGTTCACGATAAAGAACGATATTGTGAACCTGATCTTAAAGGCGGTCAGTAGAACTAGAGCAAACTTGCCAGCTCTTTCTTCTTCAGTCGGCTATAAACGTTAAGCATCGTGTTAGTCTGGAGCAAGCATCCCAGTTGACACATAAGTCAAAAAGGGGATGGCAAAAGCAATCTTGAAATAGCAAACTTATTGCAGTACACAATATCCCCTCCAACGACGAAGACCCGTTGTCATTTCATCTACAGCAGGGGATGACTCGCACTATTTATCTGCTTGACCGTTTGGTAGAATGTTGTTTCCGCTTTCCCAAGAAGATTGCTATTGATACAGTAGTTATGGCTACTATTGCGATGGCTAAACCTATAATCCAGAGCGGAAGCGCTTTTACTGGTGATGTTTGTTCTCTGAATTCGTCCTGTGTGAGGTTGGTGTCTGCAGAAAATACACATTCAAAAACTCCATCACCGTCAGAATCTACTTTAACGGTGACGCCTTCTTCACCTACAGAAAGTGCAGACCAATCAATAATGTATTGATGGACTGTGGCATTCATCACAGGGATTTCGGTAGCGGTAAAGGTTACATTTTTTCCATCTTGAAGCGAAGTTATTTCTAATTTATATGTTCCTTCGTTGACGCCCACGACTTCGTAATAGTAGGAATCTTGAGGATCAAATATGACAACACCGTTATCGTAGTAGAATGAGTTGGGAATCTCCTCATAAATCGTTCCGTTCATCAACCCTGTAACATGTTTCTGAGAATCGTACACCCGCAGTTCCGCTGCACTTTCCAAATAAGATGCTTCCGCACTTACTACTTTCCAAGTAAACTTTGATTTATCCATGCCTGCAGCCGTCACGACTTGCACATCTTCAAGTATACCGTCCTCTGTAGGGGATAGACTTGCTCCAGGAACTACTAGGTCGATTAAGATATCAATAACTGTACTCCATTCTCCTCCAAGGGCAAGGGAGAGCAATTTCGCAATGAATTTCGCGTCATTTATGCCCGTGCCATAATCTGAAGGTGCCCTTGCTACTATTTTGGTGTCTTCCCATGAAACTATTTCTGCAGATGATTTTCCAAACTTTACATAAGAGTATGGGTTATAAATGGGGCCTTCTCCTCGGTAACCGAAGTTTCGTCCCTCTATCGTTACTATTGTGCCGGGTATACCTGAAGAGGGACTTATTTTTTCTATCTCAGGTTTCTCATAAGTAAACCAAACTTTATTGCTTTCCTTGGAATCAACGATCACACTTACCTCGGCTATGCCTTCGCCATTAGGAACCTTAATCACTATTTCATTCTCTGTATAGCTAATCACTTCACCTTCGGCGAACGGCCACCCCGGCATTGAACCAAATTCTACTTTAGGTCCGACAAGTGAAGGATAAAAGTTCAATCCCTTTATTACCACCTCTATGCCAGGGGCACCTGAAGCAGGTTCTATACAACTTATATAGGGTATTTTAGTTGTTCCAACCATGGTGGTAGTTCCGCTTGCAACATTAGAAAGGTCTGACCAGTTTGGTACCTCATCAGCGGTTTTTATAGCAAAATAGTAGGTTGTTCCCCATGAAAGTCCTGTAACAGTGAAGATTTCAGTTGAGCCAGCCGCTGAAGGCTTCGGTTCGCCTTCAATCCGCGTTGCTGAATCCCAGTTTGCTTCAGTGATGGGTGAGGTTGAGTAGCGCATATCATACTCTTGGGCGATACCTAGATTTCCATCATCACCTGGACTTTTCCAAGCTAAAGTTATACTGTTAGTAGTAACTTCAACAACCCATAAGTCTACAATTGGAGCTGGCGGAGTGCGGTCAGTTGGTAGAGGACTTATTGCATAAATGTTAGCAAAAGTTCTGTTGGTTTGAGCAGCATCGTCTTTTACTTCTGCCCATACCTCTTTGGCTCCGCCCGTAGCAAATGACCAACGTTTAATTTTAGTAGAAGCATCCCAATCTTCTGAAGAAATATCCCAATCGTACCAATCTGTCCATTGACCTGTTGGAATGCCATCTTGGACATCATCACTTGAAAACCGAACTTGTACGATGCCTGTATCGTCGGTAGAATCTCCAACGTAAATATCGAAAAACTCACTAACATTAATTTCATTTATTTCGATCCCTTCCTTTAGAAGTTTGATGCGACATGTTGGTGGTTGATTAAGAAATGAAGGCCGCTCTAGCTTATAGTTAAATACAGAATCTGCGTATTCGACTATTATCCTTGGTTCAACGTCTGGAACATTAACGCTCTTAAATTCATACTCCAACATTGAGTCGGCGTATTCAACTATTACTCTTGGATAAACACTTCTCGCTATATCAACAAGATCTGTAGGATAAATTATATTTTGCGAGAAAATAGAATCAACATCCTCCACAATTATACTATTTTCATTCATTGAGAAAGTGAAATTCAAGGGAAGCTCAAAGAAAGCTATATTTAGATATAGAACTGTAAGAAGGGGGCCTAGTAGCTTTCGCCTAATCATCGCTTCCATCTCGTTTAGGTCATGGTTCTCTGTAAACCAAAACAATAGCAAAGCGCTGATCGCAAAGAGAATAAATATCTATTCTATACCAAACATCAGGTTCAAATTGTGAATCACCAAGTTTTCCATAAGTTGTCGTCCTCCAATTTCTAGAAATAAAATAGACTGCTGTAGTACCATTGATTGCAATATATGGATCCCAACCCAATGGCCAGTCTCCTGAACCGAACCAATTTGCCCAAGAGAATTCATAGTAAGCATATTCGCTTGGCAGTTTCAGATTAAAATGATCGTAGTTTCGTCCATATTTTTCATCAATAATTATCGTAAATTTATTGGCTTCCGGGTAGGTAAAGTAGTAGTATCTTGCACCTGTAATGGAGGCTCCCAGAGCATTTGTCACCATTTTTAATCCTATTTGTAATTTTGTCGTTGTTAACTGTCCAGTCGTGGAATTATAATAATTTAGGTCTATGATCTTACTCATTGGCTCATGCCTAAGATAGTAAACCACTATCCATCCATCCTTGTGAATGAAACAATGGGCATCCTCCGTTTCTGGATAGTTAGGCAGGGAAATAGATCCCACTATGTAGTCTAATGTCTCCTTTTCTATTGTTTTGAATAAAGTTTTAACAGTAGATATATCTATGAATTGACCAATGTTTACATACATTGAAATGCCAGCTTCTTCTTCAAGAAATGTAGCGTCTTCGCCTATATCTTGAGCGAACACCGGCCTAATAAGAAAGTGCATATTTTTAGCATCTATGTTACTCCCGTCATCATTACGCGCGAAGAAATACGCTCCCACAACACCGCATAGGAGGATAAGGGCAAACAACAATATACATGCTTTTGTTTTACTAAACTCCAACATGCTTACTTTTATAAAACAATGAAAAAATAAAAGTTACGAAAAAATCTTCTATTATTAAATTACGGTTTTGTGAACTCAAGAATCTTGCGTAGTCTCCCAAATAGAACAAGGAAGCTATTAGGTGCTAAAATTTACAATTTTTAGAAAGTGCCTAATACTTATGCGCACTCACTGCAAAATTTTAAAAAGGTAAAATAAAAATAAATAGGCGATGGGGAAAAGACGTGAGAACAATCTGGCTTGTGATTGGCGTTCTGCTTTTAATTATCGGCATACCTGTAGCCATTTTCTTTCCTTGGATGTTTCCTCAAGAGACAACTATGTATTCCTTTGGTGGGGTGCCCTACACTATAAAAACACCCAATATGACCTACATGTATATTGGATTGCCATTGGCTGCTATGGGCGGGCTTCTTATCACCGTTTGGGTAATCAGCTATAGTAGAAGAAAAGGAAAAGAATTATTGAAAGAAGCTATAAAGGAATCTATAAAAGAATCCCACGAAGACAAATAACTTTCTATTTTTTATGTGGGCCAAATCTTACGGAAACCGAATTAAATACATAAGTGCAAACGGTTACAATAAGATTTTCTTAAAAGGGGGATTTGAAAGCTTATGATCGATTTTTCGATAGCGTTTTTTCCTCATGAAAACCAAAGGAATTGTTACTAGCACTAAGAATCCGAGCAGCATTATAGTTGACGGGAATTCTGGTACTACCCACGTTCCCTCAATTGTAACCTCATAGATGCTTGCAAGTGTAAAGGTGAAGTATAGAAAGCTGTGAGTTTTATTTTCTGTCAATTCATAGACCCATTCCGTTCCATTGAGTTTAACAGTCCAAGGCTCACCTCTCATTAGTGCTTTGGGAATCGATATATTGCAGCATCCGTCTGTTCCAACTTCGCCCATAATAGTAAAGCTTAAAGTGGCAGTTGGTTGACTAAAGTAAAAGTCGGTAATCACAGAATTACTCCATATGTTTATATAGTAATCGGTTTCCCACCAAACGACAAATATGTAATGTGTAGGAAATGTTTTTGGATCCATAAGGGGATAAAGGTCATAGGTTTTTATATAACCATACGGATGCTGCCAATACTCGCCAACAAAGTAGGGAACGTCTCCTATTCTATCACTACCGGGCATATCTTGATTTGGACCACTATATTTGTCTTGGCCATCATAGTTGCTCCAGTAATTCCCTCCACGAGGATATCCTCCGTGCCAAATATTAGTTAGATTCCCTGCATCTGTCGAGTCGATTTCAACTTGCTTATAGTTGTTTATGAAAGCATTATGGTAAAAAACATTATCTTTACAGTCTTCCCAATCTTCTGAACTTATGTGAACCCCAATATTGTTATCTACAATTATATTTCTAACTATGTAATTATGATTCGATTTTCTAAGGGTTATACCTTTTCCCCAAGCGGTGTGCATATCAATTATGTTTCTTGATATGTTGTTAAAATCAGATGAACTAATAGAAATGCCCACCGGAGAGAGCTGCCATGTTCTAGGAGCTATAAGAAGGTTGTCGCTTATTATATTATGTGACCCTCCAAAACATAGTATGTGAACTCGATTGTCCATTAAAGTATTGTTAACTATTCTTGACCCTTGAGTAGAAGCCAGCACTATGCCTTCGCCGTTATTTCTAATCTTTATGTTGCTCACTGTTATATTTCCACAATTCACGAGAGCTACATAGCCTGCATCTTTCGGTACAATCTCATCGAGTTTATTAATCCAATAGTATATTGGTTTCCCGTCAACAGTATTAGAAGTGTCTACATCGTTAATTTCACCATGCGCTCTAAAATTAAAACAATTTCTAACCATTGTATTGTTCCTTAGCGTGTTTCCGTCATCGAGAAGAACGAGACCTTCTTCATTATTTCTTATGATGTTGTTAAGTATATTATTATTAGAACCACCAATAATGAGTCCTTTTCCCTCATTATCTTCGATTATGTTGTTGAGAATATTATTGTCACCCCATCCTAAACTGGCATCAATCCCATGCATATTACTGGTTAAGGTATTATTTTTAATGTAATTGTTTGATGCGCCCGAGCCCCATAATGTGATACCTGACCTTGAATTATTTGTAACTATATTATTAATGATCTTATTGTTACCTGAATGCTTAAGATATATTCCGTATTCAAAATTTCGGATTTTCAGGTTTTTCACAGTTATATTGCCCACGAGTGTAGGCCCCGTGTAAGGCCCAATATATAGTCCTGTTCCTGTTCCGTTACCATAAAGCATAAAACCTGATCCATCAATCGTGACGTTGCTTCTTTGTATTACAAGATTACCATAAATATCATCTGTAAATACGTAAGTAATTTCAAAAATTCCTATCCTCTCAATAGGTACACTTGGTGGATCTATACTTCCATCAGGTCTGATGTAAATGGTGCCCATCCATTCTGCACTAACTTGTTTAGAACACGTCGAAGTCATGGAAAAAATTAGTAAAGAAATTATTACAAGCCACAATATCTTCTTCAATTCTCTCTACCTGGAAACGGTTCATTTCTATATAAATACTCAATTTAAAATTTTCGAAAAAATTCCATTTATCTGTTGACATTAACTTTTATCCTTGCTATATTATGTAATAACAAGCCGACCTACAGAGTTAAGATTGAAAAGAAAATGTTCAAGGAGATAAAGAATCAATATCCCATACGTAACTTCCGAAGAGCAGCTCATGATAACAATATGGAAAATAAGCTTGAGGAGATTGCTTCTAGGGTTATTTGTAATGTGCAAGTTTACAAACTTTTTGATGAAAAGTTCAGAACAGTTAGAGTAGCGCACAAGGACGGAGACTTCAGATGTAGAATTTACTAATCTTCTTCTTTTTTATTTTTCATCACCATTTTAGCTTATTTTTCATTCAATATTTGTTGAACGAAATAAATGGCTTACATTCCGAGCAAATGATTAGAAAAGCTTAAAACTGGAATTCGGTAATTATTTGAACCTGTTTTGGCTATTATAAGATTTTCTTAAGATTTTGCTGCTAACAAAAAGAGGGACTTGTAAAGTTTACGATCTGGTTTTTCGATTTCGTTTTTTCTTTATGAAAGCTAACGGAATTGTTATGATGATTACAAATGCAAGTAGTGTTAGATGTGTTGGGAATTCTGGTACTACCCATGTTCCTTGGATTGTGACTTGGAGGGTGCTTGTATGCGTGTATGTGAAGTATATGAAGCTATGTGTGTCATTTTCAGTTTTGCTGAAATCGGTAATTGGAACTCCGTTAACCGTGATTGTCCATAGATTATCTTTTAGGAGATTTTTAGGTATTGTTACGTTGCAGAACCCTTTTGCACCAGATGGTCCGGTTAGGTTAAAGCTGATTTTTGCTTCAGGCTGGTCGAAGGTGAAGTTTGATACGGTTGAGTTGCTTAAGATTAATACTGGATAGTCCACGTTTTCCCAGACTGCCCAAAACTTTCTTGGAGCCGGAACCCCCTTAACTAAGCCCATGAAATAGTCCCAGTCCCAGTACGGACCTGGGCAAGGCTTCGTGACCCCCGGAACTTCATTGTGACCAATAATATGATTTCTATCCTTTGGTATTCCATATTTGTCACATAAATATCTAACCAAAGCTGCTGACGCTTGGTAAAGCTCTTCTGTCGCCCAGTTCGGCTTATCCCAGTTCCCCTTATCCTCATGTTCTATACCTATGCTACGCTGGTTGTATTCCCAATTCCCAGCATGCCAAGCAATGTCCTTTTCACGCACCATCTGAACTATTCCCCCTTCTTGGCTGACCAGATAATGCGCGGAAGCTTGGCTGTCCGGATTTTGGAACCAATCAATTGTGCCTTCGAAATATCCATCCATGACGTGAATTACGATATAGGTAATGTTTCTTTCGTCTGCAGGCGTATAATTAGGCGACTCTATCCATTCTGCAAATGGATAATCTGGTGGTGGCGGAGACAAAGGCTTCATTAGAGGATATCTATCTTTATTATTTTCGTCAATAATGTATGGTGTATCTCCTATTCCATCGCTTCCAAGCAGATCTTGATAGGGACCGCTAAACTCGTCGACGCCCATGTAATTGCTCCAGTAGTTTCCGCCAGAAGGATAGCCGTCATCCCAAAAGTTCGCACAGCCAGGTACGTGGATATATACATTTTTAGTGTTGTTTATGAAGTTGTTATGGTAAAATTTATTGTTAGAACCACCAGCGAGCCCCACGGCACAATCACTGTTTGTTATGTTGTTTCCGGATATGGTATTGCGTGAAGACCCCTCAAGTACGATACCACGTCCTGTTATGTTGTTCCCAAAGATAACATTATGGTTTGAAGAACACTCAAGTAAGAGGCCACCCTTTGTTATGTTGTTTCCAGAAATAAGATTGTAGTTTGAAGAGTCATAAAGGCGGATGCTACTGTTTGTTATGTTGTTTCTATATACTCTGTTGTTTGAAGAAACTCTCATGTAGAGACCAGCTTCAGCGTTGTTTGTTAAAGTGTTTCCAGAAATAAGATTACTATTTGAGCTATAGAGCCAAATGCCATAGTAGTTGTTTGTTATGTTGTTTCTGGTTATTATCGAGTTTGTTGTGTAAGCCAGTAGTATGCTTTGCCCACCTTTAGTGAGGTGTAGCTTTTCAACCGTTATGCATGTGCAGTTGACAAGAGCTACAAATCCACCGTCATACGGAACAGCCATGTCTCGCCTGTTAATCCAGTAATAGACTGGTTTGCCATCAACCGTGTTGGAGGCATCAATATCATTAACATAATCTGAAACATTCCAACCCCAAACTCTAAGACTATATTGGTTATCCAGCATGCTGTTATTTCTAAGCACATTATTTGAGGAAATCCAAAACCGGATGCCTTCGCGGTTATTTGTTATGTTGTTTCCATAAATCCTGTTTTTTGAAGAACCAAGAAAATAGATGCCGCAGCCGAATTTTTCAAGATTGATATTCTTAAGTGTTACGTTGATTCTGCTTGACAAGTCTATTCCCGTTCCAGTCCCAGTTCCTTGAACAGTGTAGCCAGCACCGTCAATTATGATGTTGTCTCTTTCAACGACGATCCCATCGGCAAAACTCGTAATGTTGTCAGTTAATGTGTATATTATATTATCATAGGTTACTATAGGAGCGTCTGGTGGGTCTATGCTTCCATCAGCCCGAATATAGACCGTCCCAGTCCAAGCTTTAGCTGGTTTAACGTTGAATTCAAACGCAAAAACCATAAGCCCGCTAAGAAGCAACAGAAGCATTATCTTGGAAACGGTACTATTTTTCAAATTAACCACCATTAATTTTGTAAACGATTATTGCTCTAAACAATTTAATATTTATGGAAAAATCTTCGATTGAGCTCTTAAGAAAATCTTATGAAAACCGAAAATTTAAACCGATGTTTGAATGTAAACCGGGCTACCATAAGAAATTCTTAAGATTTTATTGCCATAAAAAAGTCTTGATCTCATAATCAAGCTAGCCTTGGTTATGGTTAAAATTTTAACATAGAAAACATAAGTATTGAAAGGGGGCTGTTCATGTTTGAGGTGACCGACGTTATAGGAATTATTATATCTAGTATCTCTTTTATTGTATCTCTCTTC
>Ga0190304_1000691_pt1 | contig 15688 bp, 15 predicted proteins | sample 48700712_MG_FD_161670 | JGI IMG/M metagenome (GOLD analysis project Ga0190304, IMG submission 161670) | Hydrothermal vent sediment bacterial communities from Southern Trench, Guaymas Basin, Mexico - 4870-07-1--2_MG | ecosystem: Environmental > Aquatic > Marine > Hydrothermal vents > Sediment ... | reverse complement strand
CTGGCTGACTGAAGAAGCGCACCGGCACAATGCCGCTGCCTGCTCCCCGGGAAGTATAACCATACATTTCCTGCCACTGCCATTTTCCGGCCACCATATTTCCGGGTACCGCGGCATTGGTGAGCAGGGGGATTTCTCCAGGCAGACAAATCTGCCCGCCATGGGTGTGCCCGGCCAGATAAAGCTTGTAACCCCGCTTTGCCGCCTGCTCAAATAATTCTGGTGAATGAGATATCAGCAACTTGCAAACGTTGCTTTCCAAGTCCTTTTCCGCCAGATCAAAATCGGCTGCATCAAAGTAATGGGCGTCTTCCAACATAACCACAGCCAGGGTATCGGCATCTCGATGCAGAAGCAGATGTTCGTTCGTGAGCATGGTAACCCCGAGGGATTCTAAAAAGACACCGGTATCCCAGGTATCGTGGTTTCCCAGGATGCCATAAACCGAGGATTTACACAGTAATTCCGGGATGAGGTCAGCGAGCAGTTTATTAGAATAATCTTCGTTCCCCCTCACCCGAAACCGATAATCTCCGCCTAAAATGCAGATGTCGTAGGTGAGATCGGCTAAGAGTGCCAAAATATGATGTACCAAATCCGGCACTCCTTCGATGTGCAGGTCACTGATAAAAAGAATGCGGAAATCTTGAAAATTGGCTGGCAATCCAGGGATGGAAAAGGTTTGCCGAACAACGCGCACCTTTTGGGCATTGCGTACTCCCATCCGGTATAGGTGCGTCGCTTTGAGCACCGTTTTTATCATGGTTCTCAGCCACGGAACCGAATCCAGACGATAGCGGGATTGCAGATGACGGCGAATCAACCATGCATCCCGGGTCTTTTCACCACGACGGCGGTTTGGATGAATCGGTCGCATAGCGTAGTTTCCCTCAGCGGGAGTCTCCCGGAACAGGAAGGCATCCTATCACACGGTAATCGAGTCGATCTTTTGAGCGGTTATTCATGTCGCTGATGTTTCACTGAATATCAGTGAGAGTGCGGCTTCTGGTGACGGAGCAAAGATACTTTGACCGATATGGCTGTGACGCAGTTTTCTGGTGAGATTGATCTCGGTATCCCTTTGCATATCAAATGGCAGGATAGGTTTATTCACAAATACGCTCCCTAACTAAAAAACAATGAGAAAAAGTCCTGAAATTTACTCCTGACACCCAAAGATTTTCCCCATTCTATTCTGACTGGGGAAGGCAAAACCTCAAAGTAAAAATGGTGCCGTTATCTCGCGAGATGGTTATTTTTCCATGAAGCTGAGCTGTGAGTGACGAAATGAGCTGAAATCCCAAATTGCCATCATCGAGGGTAAGAGAGGGATCTAGCCCAATGCCGTCGTCTCCGATTTTCACTTCAAGGCAGTTTTCCTGCCGCTTCATGGATATCGTGATCAAGCCTCGCACCCGCCCTTCAAATGCATATTTATAGGCGTTTGACACAATCTCGTTGATTATCAGTCCCAGAGGAATTGCAGTATCCAAGTCCAGAGGGATGTCTTCAATATCGATCTCTGCCGCCACCTGCAGGTCTGCACGGATGTACATGGCGCCGAGCTGCTGCAAAAGCTGCCGCACGTAGATGTCCAGGTCTATCTGAGAAAGGTTGTCGTTCTTGTAGAGTCGTTCGTGTATCAGGGCCATGGAACGTATCCGGTTAAAGCTGTCGATGAAGAGCTGACGATCGGTATCGTTTTTTATAAAGGTCGATTGCATCCTGAGCAAACTGGAGATAACCTGCATATTGTTTTTTACCCGGTGATGCACTTCTTTGAGCAGGATTTCTTTTTCCCGCAGCGAGCTTTCCACCAAATCCTGGGCGTTTCTCCGTTGGGTGATATCAAAGGCAACACCCCCGACAAAAACCTCGCCGTTACTCCGCTGGATGCGAAATTTATGGTTCTCTATGATAACAGCTTTGTCCCCCAACGTGAGGGTTTGCTCGTAAATGCAGCTTCCGGTTTCTTTGGCGATATCATCATACCGACTCATCAGGGCTGCTTCGTCTGGAGAAAATATATCCTCATCCCGAATCCCCACCCATTGCCTGTTTTGAAACAGCTTCTTGAAATAAGTGTTGATGAAGAGGTATTTCCCTTCGGCATTTTTGATGTACACCAGAGCCTGAATCTCATGCATAAAACTAAAAAAAAGCTGCTCACTTTCCACCAACTCCTGAGAACGCTCCATCAAGCGCTGTTCCAGCAAAAGGTTCTGGTTTCGCAAACGGTCCTCAGCCTGTTTCAGACGCAGCATAGTGTTTACCTGAGCCAATAAATAGTGCGGATGAAAGGGCTTGTTCACAAAGGATTCAGCTCCGGCTTTCAATGCGGATTTGAGCCAATCATGATCGGTATTTACACCGGTCATCATCAGCACCGGAATGTTTTTCAGGGATGCATCCTGCTTGAGCTGACGACACACCGAAAGACCATCGATATCGGGAAGATAGATGTCCAGTAGAATAAGATCCGGTAGAATTTTCCGAATCTTCTCCAGCCCTTCGTAACCGGTTTCCGCCAGAGCGATTTCTACCTGGTACGGCAATTCCATTAAAAGTTCTTTTACCAATTCTCCGATTTCCCGATCGTCATCAATCACCAAAATTTTACACATTACACCTCCTAACCTTGACACAGATTTTAAACCTCCAGATTTTCCCTGTTGAGTCAATAAAAAATATCGACAGGAGACCAAATGAAATATATTGGTGCCCACGTAAGTGCAGCCGGCGGTGTGGAAAATGCCCCGAAAAATGCCGCTGCAATAAAGGCTTCGGCCTTTGCTCTGTTTACCAAAAATCAGCGGCAATGGACGGCCAAACCCCTTTCTCCAGAGAGTATTCTGCTGTTTGGCGCAGCCATGGATGCAGCCGGTATCAGCCGGAATGCGGTGCTTCCCCACGATAGCTATCTCATCAACCTGGGACATCCCGACCCGGAAAAGCGGGAAAAATCCATCAATGCTTTTATCGATGAAATTCAGCGATGCGAAAAGCTGGGCCTGAAATATCTCAATTTTCACCCCGGCAGCCATCTGCGACAGATATCTGAAGAGACCTGCCTGGAACTGATTGCCGATTCGGTAAACCAGGCATTGGCACGCACCGCAACCGTGGTTGCCGTGATAGAACATACTGCCGGACAAGGGAGCAATGTAGGCTTTTCCTTTGAGCATCTGGCAACCATCATCAGTCACACTACCGATAAAAGCCGGATAGGCGTGTGCATCGATACCTGCCATGCTTTTGCCGCCGGATACGATCTGCGCTCGGCTGCATCCTGCCAAAATACCTTTGCCGAATTTGAACAGATTGTGGGATTTTCCTTTTTGTGTGGGATGCATCTGAACGATGCGAAGCGGCCGTTGGCCAGCCGCGTCGATCGTCACGGCAGTCTGGGAACTGGAGAGATCGGATTGGATGCCTTTCGATACATTATGCAGGATGCCCGGTTTGATGGGATTCCGTTGATATTAGAGACCCCTGATCCGGAAAAATGGGGAGAAGAAATTGCGCTATTGCGCAGCTTTGAAAAAGAGGTGAATAAATGAAAAATCGCATCCAAATAGTACAAAAAGACATCACCACCATGGCGGTGGATGCCATCGTAAATGCAGCCAACAACAGCCTTTTGGGGGGTGGCGGCGTGGATGGCGCAATTCATCGGAGAGCGGGGAAAAAGCTATTGGCAGCGTGCCGCACCCTGGGTGGCTGTGTGACAGGTAATGCCAAAATCACCCTCGGCTACAACCTTCCTGCATCCTATGTGATACATACGGTGGGCCCGGTGTGGCAGGGAGGAAACCACGGCGAGGCAGATTTGCTTGCCTCTGCCTATTGGCGAAGTCTGGAAGTAGCCGCTCAGAAAGGGATAAAAACCATCGCTTTCCCGGCCATCAGCACCGGCGTGTATGGGTACCCTGTACAGGATGCCGCCAGAATTGCCCTGGATACGGTGTGTGATTTCCTGCAGGATCATGACCTCCCGCAAAAAGTGTGGTTTGTGTGCTTCAGCAGCAAGGCGCTGACCATTTATCGAGAGCTCTACGATGCGCTTTGTTAAGACCAATGACGGATCGGTAACTGCCTATAACGAAGAGCATCACGACCATTATCACTCCCTCAGTGGCGCCATGGAAGAGGCTTTTGAAAAGCATGTTCATCCCCTGGGACTGAGAGATGGGATGCACATTCTCGACTTCTGCTTTGGACTGGGGTACAATAGCATCGCCGCCTGTAGCGAAGCCAGTAATCTGCGTATTACCGGCCTGGAAATAGATGAAGAAATAGTGGCGGCCATTGCCCGGATGCCGGTTCCACCTCAATTGGATGCAGCCTACGCTCCTTTTCGTCATCTTGCTACCACCCGCAGTGCCACAGATACCAAAAACAATCGTATCACACTTCTACTCGGCGATGCCAGAAAAACGGTTCTCCATTTGCCGCCTCTCTCTTTCGATCGCGTCTATTTTGATGCTTTTGCACCTCAAAAACAGCCGGAGCTCTGGACGGTAGAGGTCTTTGCCGCTGTGTGGAGCACCATGAAACCGGGAGGGCTGCTGAGTACTTACAGCTGTGCCAAGTGGGTACGGGCAAACATGGAAGCGGTTGGTTTTGAAGTGCGTGACGGGCCCCGCATTGGACGACGCAGCCCGGCCACCATTGCAGAGAAAGGCGTGCAAGAGATTACAGAATGAAAGCTTCCCCCTGGTCGCAACGCTCCGCGTGTGACCGTGAAAGCGTCCCAGCGCAGACTTGTGCGAACGTTAAGCGTACTCAAGGGAAGCAGCGCTCAGGACGAGTATAGACTCCCTTCCGTCTTCGCCAAGGCTCCACCGAAATAGGTAGAATGGAAGGATTCGCCGTCATCCTCTCTTGGTGCAGATTATGCTGCCTACATCCACCCCCAGATCCGTGGCAATCACCGGACACTTGGCCTGCAGCAAAAAGAATATCGGTGCATCCTTACCGCTCAGAGATTCATAATTACCCTGACCTTTGGCAATAATCAGCGGTGCCTGCTCAAATCGCCGACGAAAGGCTGCCGAACAATCGCCCAAAATAGTTCCCGGTGCGTCAGAGCCATTATCGATAATCTCACAAGTTATTCCCGCCGCCAGGGCATCACGGCGTGTCGCATCATTGAGTGCCGGCCCACCTTTTACTGCATAAATCACCGGCAATTCAAGGGATTCGATAAACACCCGATCAAACACGGTCTCTCCAGCATTATCGGCAAGATACAACACCCATGGTACTGTAGCCAACTGCTCACGCAATGCATCCCGTGCATCCATGGCAAAGGATGCCGCCAGTACCCGCTCCACAGTATCCCACAAGGGGCCATAATCATCCTTCACCCCCAGATCGATGATATTACCGGCAATGGCCAGACGCAGAGCAGTGTCAAAGGGATCCGCCGATAATGCCACCAGTTCTTTGAGACGAGGATACAAGCTCAGTGCAGCGGCGGTATCACGAGCTTTGGCTATTTCGTAGGGATCATGGGCTGTGATAACGCGTCGAACCAGTCGATGCACATCCTGAGCAATTTGCGGGGGCGTGGCCTCAGATGGCATATTCTGCAACAATTGCAAGGTTTGAAGCATCACCTGGTGCTGCTGAGATGCCGTGCCTTTGGCAAGTCGGGCAGCCTGCAGGGCTTGTCGAAGGAAACAGGGATAGCAATCCAGATAAATCTTCATCAGAGCACCCTCGCAGCGCAATGAAAAATCAGTTGATAGGCATCGATGGCGATTTGCAGTTCTTCATTGCTCGGTAGCACTACGATGTCTGTGCGAGAGTACTTCTGCGACACCACTCCCGGCCTGGAGCCGTTGTTCGCATTGCCCTCATAATCCAGTACCATCCCAAGATTTTGCAGTCGGTTACAAATACGTTCCCGCATCTTCACACCGTGCTGACCGATGCCGCCGGTAAACACCAGGATATCCACTTTTACCAGATTTGCTGCGTAGGCTCCGATGTATTTACGGATGCGGTTGGCGTAGGCATTCAGAGTAATAATAGCCCGCTCATTGCCTTCATCCGCCGCTTTTTCCAGGTCTCGCAAATCATTTGAAATGCCGCTCATGCCCAGAAGCCCGCTTTTTTTATTCATTATGGTATTCAGTTGGGATGCAGTGTAGCCTTTGTCTATGAGGAAGGTAATGATTGAGGGATCCATATCGCCACAGCGGGTGCCCATGATCAATCCTTCCAGCGGAGTGAAGCCCATGGAGGTGTCCACGGAAATGCCGTTTTCGATGGCCGTAACCGAGGCACCATTGCCCAGATGACATGAGATGATGTTGGTATTTTCGGGTGAGCGTTTTACCAGTTTCAGCGCTTCGGAAGCGACAAAACGGTGAGATGTACCGTGAAATCCATAGCGCCGGATGCGGTACTTTTCGTACATCTCGCGGGGCAGGCCGTAGAGATAATTTTCCGGCTTCAGGGTTTGATGGAAAGCGGTATCAAATACGGCAACCTGTTGTACATCAGGCAGTGCGGCCATGGTTTCCCGGATGCCGGTGAGATTTGCCGGATTGTGCAACGGCGCCAGCTCGATGTTCTCTTCGATAGCCTGTAACACATCTGTGTCGATAATCACCGATTGTGCATATTTTTCGCCACCGTGCACCACGCGATGTCCTACGCCGCCGATTTCTTTTATACTTTTCAGGATGCCGGTATCTGCATCCAGAAGAGCCTCCATCACCAATTCCATAGCCTGCTTGTGGTTCAGTATCGGGGTAATGCGTTCAAAGACTCCCTGAGGTGCAGTTTGTTCGATGCGACCCTTTTCTTCGCCAATGCGCTCTACCAAACCTTTTCCCAGGCTTTCCCGGGACGGCATGGCATACACTTCGTACTTCAGCGATGAGCTGCCACAATTTATAACCAGGATCTTTTTACTCTTCATGATATTCTCCTCTAAGAAAAAACTGCGGCGAGATTTTCAGGTGAAACCACTACGTCAAGCATGTTTCAAAGATTTTTAAGACCCCCCGGATTTCGAGGTATTTTCATGCATTGTCTCAGATTATCCCATAACGGCTTCGCCGCACAGGACAAGTTTCGGGTTTGTGGGTTGGAGAAAAAGCGGATTATAAAGCCCTTCCAATAACCAACATTCCAACGAGATAATTCCGTTGACACAAAACTCCCCCCTTCGATAAATGGCCCGCTGGAGAATGATATGAACATTATACATAAACATACTGGGTGGATAGAAGTTATTTGTGGGAGCATGTTCAGTGGCAAAACTGAAGAGCTGATTCGACGCGTTCATCGTACCGAGTTTGCCCGTCAGAAAGCGATAGTATTCAAGCCCGGGCTGGATAATCGCTACGCCGAAGATCAGGTGGTTTCCCATAGCAGGATGAGCGCCCCATCCATCAATATCGAAGATATTACAGAGCTATCCCGGTACATCACCGATGACCTGGATGTGGTAGCCATTGACGAAGCGCAGTTTTTTTCTGACGCCATAGTTGACGTTTGCAACCAGTTGGCAGACCAGGGATTGCGGGTGATCGTTGCCGGCCTTGACCAGGATTATCGCGGCGTACCCTTTGGCCCGATGCCGCAACTGCTGGCCATCGCTGAATACGTTACCAAACTGAATGCCATCTGCGTGAAATGCGGCAACCCTGCCAGTCGTACCCAACGTCTTGTCAAAGATGACCACACCATACTGGTAGGAGCATCAGACTTCTACGAAGCCCGCTGTCGCAACTGCCATGAGGTTATCGAATGACAGGCATCGGAACCTTCGTCGCCTTTGTGGCAAACATCTTTATCTACCTGATAATCTTCCGCGCAATACTTTCGTGGTTTTCACCCAATCCGTACAATCCGCTGTTTCAGTTGCTGCGGCGTCTCACCGATCCGATTCTTCTTCCCATCCACAGATTGATGAGTCGGTTTTTCACCCTGCCGGGCATTGATATTTCACCGATTATAGCTATTTTGCTCCTCAGTTTTATACGCAATTTCTTTATGAGGTTTTAGATGATTGAAGCAATACGGGAAGCACGGAATTATTTGCAGGATATCCTGCCTCGAACACCCAAAGTGGGTATCGTGCTCGGCACCGGTCTCAGCGGTCTTGCATCCATGGTAAAAGATCCCGTCGTGATACCCTATGGCGAAGTGCCGCATCACCCGGTATCTACCGCTCCCAGCCATGTGGGACAGTACGTTTTTGGTTCCCTGGAAGGAGTGGATGTACTCATGATGCAGGGACGTCTGCACTATTACGAAGGCTACACCATGCAGGAAATCACCTTTCCCATTCGGGTGATGCAGGGAGCTGGAATCACTCATCTCATCGTCACCAACGCAGCAGGCAGCCTTAATGAATCGATGCAACCGGGAGACTTGGTGATTTTGCGTGACCATATCAATTTCATGGGAACAAATCCCCTTATCGGGCCAGATGATCCACTATTGGGTGAACGCTTCCCCAGCATGCATCAGCCCTACGATACCGCTATTATTAACAAAATTGAGGCTATCGCTGCCGCACACAACATCCCCATCAAACAGGGCGTGTACACCGCAGTATCCGGCCCCAGTCTTGAAACCACAGCCGAATGCCACATGTTCGTGGGTCTGGGATCTGATCTGGTGGGAATGTCCACTGTGCCGGAAGTTATCGTCGGCATCCAGACAGGACTGAAAATAGCCGGAATCTCGGTAGTTACCAACCTGAGCAACATATTTCACTCCAAGGCTCACACCCAGGAGGAGATACGAAAATACGCAGCTCAGGCCCAGAATAATTTACAAATGATAATCGTATCATTAATAAACCAACTGTAAAAGGTGGAATTATGGCAACAAAAGAACTCAAGCCATCTGCATTGAAGGAATACGAGAACCTTCTATTGGAAGAAAGAAAGCAGGTTCAGGAAATTATTCGCAGCATCGATGAATCCCAGAAACGGGGCATAAGAACCGGTAGCGGCGACCTCTCTGCCTACGCTATGCATCAGGCGGATATGGGAAGCGATACCAACAGCGCAGAACGAGGCGTGTTTATGCTGGAGCGGGAAATCGGGAAGCTGAAGCTGATCAATGCAGCATTGGGACGCATCTATGATAAGACCTATGGCATTTGTGAAATCTGTGGCGAATACATCCAGAAAAAGCGCTTGAACATCGTACCTTATGCTCGCTATTGCATCGAATGTAAATCGAAGGAAGAGCAGAAACTGCGTCGCCGTCGTCGCCGTCGCAGATGAAACGTTTCCCTTATTTGTGGGTCACCGCTGTTGTCATCGTCCTGGATCAGGTATCAAAATTCCTCATTCGGAATGTTGTGGATTTTGGCCCGGATCATATTATTCGGATTACGCCCACTTTTTTCTGGCTTACCCATGTGCAAAATGAGGCAGCTGCTTTCAGCTTTTCCCTGGGCAGACATCTGCATAACATCGCTCCATCACTGATTCAGAACCCTGTGGCCTTTGACAAAATGCTCCACGTCATCGTCACCATCATCGCCTGCGGAGCCATTTATTTCTTTGCAGCCCACACGAAGCATCGCACCGAAAAGCTGGCACTCGCCCTCATCCTGGGAGGTGCTTTGGGCAATTTTATTGACAGGATAACCATTGGAAGCGTAACCGATTTCATCTGGTGGGATTTTCCGGATTTTCTCATGGAGCGCTGGCCAGTATTTAACATCGCCGATAGCTCCATCGTGATTGCAATCACGATTTATGCTGTCTGGACGATCTTTTTCGAAAAAAAGAATAGGAGGAAACATGAATAAACGGGCATTAGTTCTTTTTTGCGTCGTGCTTTTTGCCATGATGCTAAACGCCCAAAGCGGCTCGGCTCGGTTTCGGCTGAATGCATCTCGCGAGGGGACGCCGTTCTTCTCGGAATACATCGAAGGCTCTTCAAACAACAAAGCCCTGGAAGTGTATAACGGAACCGGCGAAACCATCAATCTGGATAATTACCGCATCGGCCAATCGGTAAATGGCGGCGGGTGGCTGTTTTATCACACATTCCCCGCAGGCGCAACCCTGGCCAATGGCGATGTATGGGTGCTTACCACCAACGAAGCGAATGCGCAATTGCAGGCTGTGGCCGATGAAATCCTCAGCTACCCCAGCGTAACGCATCACAACGGAAACGATGCACGATCTCTGGAGGTAACCACCGACGGCGGATCTACCTGGACCATTATCGACATCATCGGCATTCCCGATGAAGATCCCGGTGACGGCTGGGAAGTGGCCGGCGTAGCCGCTGCAACCAAAGATCACACCCTTGTCCGCAAACCCGGCATCAGTCAGGGAACTACCGATTGGGCGGCTTCCGCCGGTACCAATGCCGACGACTCCCAATGGATCGTCTATCCCCAGGATACCTTTGAATATCTGGGAAGCCACGACGCCGGCGGCCCTGACATCAATCCACCTCTTCTGGTTTCTGCTACCAGCATCAGTATTACCGGCCTGACAGTACAATTTAACGAAGCAGTAGATCAAACCTCTGCCGAAACGGTGGGAAATTACAGCATTTCCGGCCTCACTATTTCCGACGCAGTGCTTACATCCGGCACCATTGTCACCCTTACCACCAGCGAGCAAACCGCTGCTGCATCCTATACCCTCACGGTGAATAATGTGGCCGATCTGGCGGGAAACGTGATAGAGCCAAACAGCTCACTCAACTTTATCGGCTACGATACCAACTACGACCAGATTGCCGACATCCAGGCAGATCCTGCCGCCTATGAAGGCAACAGCGTGACCGTCCACGGCATCGTGACCATGGGCGTGAATATAATACAAACCGGTAACACAAACGCCTACGTGCAGGATGCATCCGGCCGTGGCATAAACATTTACAGTTCATCTCCCATCACCGAACTCGTGCGGGGAAACGAAGTGGAAATCACCGGCGTCGTGTCAGAATACAATGGCACCACCGAAATCACCAGTCCTCAGGTAACCATGCTTTCATCGGGAAATCCCGAGCCGGAAGCGCTGGAGATAGGACTTGATCAGGTGGGAGACGTTTCTCTGGAAGGAACCCTGCTGCAAGTTACCGGTGAAGTGTACGAAGTGTATGCAGCCGGCGGCGGCGTGAACCTGAACATCAATGACGATGATAACAACCAGCTCACCGTGCGGGTGTGGGACAGCACCGGGCTGGACGTCACCGATTTTGTAGTGGGCTACATTTTGCAGGCTACCGGCATTGGTGACACCTTTAACGACATGCTGCAGATCGTTCCCGGATATCAGGATCAGCTGACAGCCGGCGTGATCGGCGGCTACGACGAAGTGGTTATCGATCCTCTCTACCCCACCGCATCCGACGATGTAACCATCAGTTTTGAATACCCGGACATCAGCAACAATCTCATCCTCTATTGGAAAACCACACGGGATGTAGAGTATCGGGACATCATCATGGATACCGTCTCGGTGCGTAACTACACCTATCAGGGAATCATTCCCGCTCAAAAAGAGGGAACCACGGTGGAATTTTTCATCCTGGTAAATGACACTCTTGTCATCCCGGAAACAGCGCCGGAAGAACTCTTTGAGTATTCGGTGGGCATCACAAAACACCGGGCCATCCTCAATGTGGAGCCGCGGCCTTTTAATCCTCGTAACGGCGAGACATTTGCCATCCAATATGGCTCTAAGTACGACGACAAAGCAATCGTCCGCATCTATAATGCCGAAGGAAAACTGGTGTTTGAGCCGGTGAACAAAAAAATCCAAAGCATCAATGGCCTGGACACCTACCAGTGGAACGGCCGTGATGACGACCATAAACTGCTGCCTATCGGCCTCTACATCTGTCATCTGGAATCAATCGATCGGGATGACGGCAGCAAAAAAACAGCTCAGGCGCCCATCGTTATCGGCGCTCCATTGAAATAGGGAGGCAACCATGAAACAAATACTTATCGCCCTGGTCGTACTGCTGTCGATTCCCGCCTTTGCCAGTTTCGATGATTATGAGCCTTCTGTTCGTGCACGGGGAATGGCCGGAGCATACTACTCTACCAGTGATGACGCCAGTGCCGTATTTTACAATCCGGCCGGTTTAAATCTGGCACATAACAGCCTGTTGGTGAGCCACAGTTATCTCTTTGGCAATTCCTTTCAGGAGCTCAACACCGTGGCTATGGCCATGAATCTTCCCAGGACTTACGGAACAATCGGTTTTGGTCTGGAAGCCATGAATGTGGAATATCGCAATGTAACCCTTACATCGGAAAAGACCTATACTCTGGCTCATGGTTTTACACTACTCAAGGATGTGCACTCATCGGTTCATCTGGGATATGCCATGAATTTGTATCATCTCTCCTTTGAAGGATTTGGCGAGCAGCCAGCCTTCGGAATGAATGTTGGTGCCATGGCTATTTTGCATCAACGCACCCGCCTGGGCTTTACGGTAACCAATCTGAACAAACCAAAAGTAGGAGAAGATAGTGACCTGTCCCTGCCACAGAAGATGGCAATGGGCATATCATATATCCCGTATAATGGCGTAATTACAGCCATGGAACTGAAAAAAACCGTTGGCGGTGAAACAGAGATTCACGCCGGAACCGAAGTACAAGTGATGGACAAGCTCACCCTCCGTTGTGGCGCCCGCAGTAAACCTGCCAGCTACTCCTTTGGCGCTCGTTTCACCATGTTTGACGTGCTTGTGGATTATGGCTACAGCACCCATGAAGTGCTGGACGGCACCCATCATTTCAGTCTGGGATACAACTTCTAGTTTAAAAAACTCAGAGATAAAAAAACCCGCTGAAAAGCGGGTTTTTTATTTCATAATATCTTACAAAAAGTACACGCGATCGGCGCGCACAAAGGTCCTGGTATGGGACTTACCTTCTTTATCATCCCACCGACTTTGCCGGAGGTATCCCTCAATTAATACAGGGACGCCCTTCTTGCCCTTCTCTGCCACTTTTTCCGCAGTATTGCCCCACACTTCGACATCCACATAGGTGGTGAGCTCCTGCCATTTCCCTTCTTTGTCTTTGAAACTCTGATTGTTCGCTACAGTGATCCGTGTTATCGATGTTAAATTTTCCCCTACATGGTGCACTTCTGCATCTTTTACGACATTTCCACCCAACATGACTCTGTTTACACTTGGCGCACGATTACTCATAATAACCTCCTCCTTTTGTTCGGTCTTTTCGTGTCATGTAGATACAAGACAGAGGATCGGTTATGTTGAAATTTTGTCAAATAAAAAAATGCGAGACTGAAAAGCCTCGCATTTGCGGTTCAAGATTTTATCTGTTTTGCTGGATGCTATACGCGGCCGATGCCGTAATACGTAAAGCCCATCTCCCGTATTTCCTCCGGATTGTATTGGTTGCGGCCATCAAATATCACCGGATCATTCAGCCGGTCTTTGATCGCCTGAAAGTCTGGGTAGCGGAATTGATTCCACTCGGTAACCAGCAACAAAGCGTCGGCATTGCGCAGGGCTTCGTAGTTCCCTTCGGCGTATGTAATGGCGGGATTATCCCCGAAGCGCCGCTTGGCTTCTTCCATCGCCACAGGGTCGTAAGCCTGCACTTTTGCCCCAGCTTCTATCAGAGCATTGATAATGGTAATAGACGGAGCTTCCCGCATGTCATCGGTTTTCGGTTTAAAAGCCAACCCCCAGATGGCAAAGGTTTTGCCACTGAGGTCTTCGCCAAAGTGTTTTTTCACTTTGGATGCCAGCACCATTTTCTGGTCATCATTCACCGCTTCCACAGCCTGCAATATCCGGGCTTCCATCTTCACCTCTTTGGCGATCCGAATGAGGGCTTTGACATCCTTGGGAAAACAGCTGCCACCGTAACCTATGCCAGGATAGATGAATTTATAGCCGATCCGTGAATCTGAGCCGATGCCGTGACGCACTTCATTGATATCTGCACCTACTTTTTCGCACAGCTGTGCGATATCATTCATGAAGGATATCTTGGTTGCCAGCATGGAATTTGCGGCATATTTGGTCATTTCTGCCGAGCGTACCGACATAATGATAACCTTTTCCCGGCTACGGGCAAAGGGCGTGTAAAGTTCACGCATTACTTCGGCACATTTGGGATTATCGGTTCCCACCACCACCCGGTCGGGTTTCATCGAGTCATTGATAGCGTCACCCTCTTTGAGAAATTCAGGATTTGATACTACGTCGAAAGTAAAATTCACGCCCCGTTTATCCAGGACTTCCTGCACCCTGGCCCGCACTTTGTCCGCCGTCCCTATGGGCACGGTAGATTTATCGACGATGATTTTGTGGCCCTGCATATAGGTAGCGATGTCTGTGGCCACAGCCAGCACGTATTGCAGGTCTGCCGAGCCATCTTCATCGGGAGGCGTTCCCACGGCGATGAGAAGGATGTCGGATTTCTCTACTGCATCCTTGATGTCCATGGTAAAAGTGAGTCGCTTCTGCCGGGTGTTATTCTGCACCATCTCGTCCAGTCCCGGCTCCCAGATGGGGATGCCGCCACTATTGAGCATATCTATTTTATGCGGGTCGTTATCCACACAGATGACATTGTTACCCATTTCGGCAAAACATGTGCCGGTAACCAATCCTACGTAGCCAGTACCGATAACAGCGATTTTCATAAAGACTCCTTTCAACTCTGTTCTTACTGTTTATTCAAAGGGCAAAACGCCAAACATCACTCATTTTATCAAGATATTTTTATCGATTCCCGATTTTTTCTTCACCCCTCAGCCAATCCACAAACAGGGCGATGCCCTCATCAAAACTCGTTTGGGGATTGTAACCCAGTATTTTTTTGCTCTTGCTCACGTCGGCAAAGGTCTGTTCCACGTCGCCGGGCTGCATGGGCAATTGGTTCTTTCTGGCTTTTTTACCCAGATGTTTTTCGATGGTGGCAATCATGGTTTTCAGATCGATGGTACGTGATTCACCCAGATTAAAGATATCGAAGCGATTTCCGGAGCAGGTGTATCGGATGGCTTTGTTTATGCCATCCAGGATGTCTGTGATGTAGGTGTAATCCCGTTTTGTAGTGCCGTCACCAAACACGTCGATCACTTCTTCATTCACTATTTTGCGTGAGAATTTGTGTATCGCCAGGTCGGGACGTTGCCGTGGGCCAAAAACGGTGAAGAAACGCAAACAGGATATGGACATCCCGAAAAGATGATGGTAGGTGTGGCACAAAAGCTCGCCTGCTTTCTTGGTTGCCGCATAGGGTGAAATGGGTAAATCCACAGAATCCGATTCGCTGAATGGCACTTTTTTGTTGTTACCATACACCGATGAAGATGAGGCAAAAACCACGTTTTTCACATCATTGTGCCGACAAGCATCCAGCAGATTCACCGTCCCGTTGATGTTTACCGACGTGTACAGCTGGGGATCTTTGATAGATGGCCGCACGCCAGCCATGGCCGCCAGATGCACCAGGCAATCGATTTTGTGCTTGGCAAAAAGTTGGTTCATGGCTTCTACATCCCGGATGTCTGCTCTGATGAGCGTGAAATCAGGATTAGCCAGACTGGGCGCGATATTTTGCTCTTTGATAGCAGGATCGTAAAAATCGCAAAAGTTATCCAGTCCGATAACGGTGTGGCCATTGGCCAGAAGTGATTCCGTGAGATGGGAACCGATAAAACCGGCAGCGCCGGTGATT
>Ga0190304_1000689_pt1 | contig 15710 bp, 16 predicted proteins | sample 48700712_MG_FD_161670 | JGI IMG/M metagenome (GOLD analysis project Ga0190304, IMG submission 161670) | Hydrothermal vent sediment bacterial communities from Southern Trench, Guaymas Basin, Mexico - 4870-07-1--2_MG | ecosystem: Environmental > Aquatic > Marine > Hydrothermal vents > Sediment ... | reverse complement strand
TATAAATACTGATATTATGCACAAGAAAAAATTTGTTTTAGCATTATTGTTCATTTCTATTGTTTTATCTTCCGGATGCGTAATGAATGAAAAAATTAATGAAAAAATTGCAAAATATACCTCTGGAAAAATAAAGGAACCTGTTTTAAATTATAATCCTCCAGAATATTCTTTTACAGCCAAAGAATATAATAATCCAGAGTATGATTTGCCTTTAAGAGAGTTACCTGAAAATTATTGGAGAGATATTGTTAAAAAATTCGGCAAGAAATTGACAAAAAAGCAGATAAATATTCTATTAAATAACGGTGTTGTTATAAATATTCTATTAAATAACGGTGTTGTTATTATTCCAGGAAATAAAGACAGATTTGAAAAAGCTTATCAGGAACTTAGTGCTACAAAATGGAAAAGCAAAGATGGGCAGGGAGTTCCAATTTTCATAACAACAGATTCTATACTGCATTTGTTCCATATTGAATTTAATGAACTCTTGAAGAACATAGAAATTAAAAAACTATCTCCGATGCTGAATTCTTTTCTGGAATCTGTCATTGATGAGTCAATTGCTCAATATAATGGATTGGAAGATAAAGAATTAAAAGAATTGTCAAGAAGGAATATTGCCTATCTCTCAGTTGCAAAGAAACTTCTTGATCCAAATTTTAGAGTTCCAGGAATGGTTAAAAAAGAGGTTGAGGAAGAAATAAAGAGAATTGAGGAACATAAGGGATTCTATAAAAGTCCTCTCTTTAGCGAAGACTGTCCGGCAGAATGCTCCGATGGTTTTGTTTTTACTCCGGGTTCTTATCCAAATGGAGAAAAATGCAGTCAGGCGATAAAGGGTTTGAAGATAAATTACCAGGGAAAAGTCTGGGACAGCGTGGAATTTTATAGAGAGGTTTGTTCAAGGAAATGCTATTGCGAAGACTATTCCCAATACATTCCAAGGGGTCATTACACAGCGAGCGAAGAATTAAAGAGATATTTCAAATCCATGATGTGGCTCGGAAGAATGACATTTAAGGCAAGAGGAGAAAACTGGACAAAGCAAGCAGTTCTGCTAACAGATGCTGTAAAATTTGCAAAAACTAAATTTGATGGAAAAGAATATAATGGAATAGATATCTGGAACAAAATTTATACCGTAACCGGGTTCTTTGCAGGAGCCTCTGATGATTTGACTTTTTATGAGTATGACAAGGCAGTCTTTAACTTGTTCAATTACGAGTTTGATGAAGAGAAAGAACTAAAAAAGCAGATTGCAGAAGGTATGCAAAAAGAGATAAGGAAGATGAGGGGACCAAAGATTCTTGGAGGTTTTGAGTTTGACCTTGCGGGAAATCTGAAAGACACAACACAGGGTTTAAGATTGATTGGGCAGAGATATGCAATAGATTCTCATATTCTTTCTGATTTAGTTTACAACAATGTCGGACCTAATCCAGAATCTCCTTATTATGACGAAGTTTTGGATTACTGTGTTAGAACAAGTTGTTTGGGCCCGCCAGTTTGCTCCAAACCAAAGGAATTCTATTTATCCTGCGAAAATATGGAGGAAAACAGAACAAAATACTGGAATGAAGTTTGCGATGCCGCAATAGAATTGTATTGCGGTTGTTCTGGCTGTCCAGATGATACTCCAAAGGAGATTTATGAGAAACTTTATTCTGTTTGCAGATTCATGCCAACCGGCTTAGATGTGATGTCTGCTCTTGGCTCCAAGAGAGCTGATGAAATTCTTAAAGAACAGAGAGTATCAACCTATTGCAATTATGAAAACAAAAATCAGGAAATGAAGGAACTGATAAGCAGTTATAATCAGAGCGAATGGACAAAGAATTTATATAATACATGGCTCTGGATGCTGCAACCTGTTTTAAAAGAAAAACCAGAAGGCTATCCTAACTGGATGAGGTCTCTGCTATGGAAGAACAAGGAATTGATAACCGCTTTATCTTCCTGGGCTGAGTTAAGGCATGACACTATTTTATATGTAAAACAGAGTTATACGTGGCGGGTCGTCGCAGTACCAGGAGCAGTAGAATCCCCAATGGAAGCCAAATATTATGGTTATGTTGAACCTAACCCGGAATTGTTTGCAAGGGCTAAATTTATTACCGAATTTCTGATAAAAGGTCTGGAAGAGCAGGATTGCATGACTGAAGATGTGAAGAGTTCTTTGGAGAAAAGCAGAGACATGATGGCAAGACTTCAAGAAATTTCAGAAAAAGAATTAGAAGGCAAAGCTTTAACCGAAGAAGATTATAATTACATAGAGAATATTGATTCAACTTTCAACAAAATTATTGAGGATTTGGCCTCTGCATTGACAATTGATACAGGAAAACCTCTTATAGGTAATTATGAAACTCACAGAAGTCTGGAAGGAAAAGATGACGCATTCAAGACAACGATAATTGCTGATGTTCACACAGAGACAAATACAAAGAAAGCATTGGAAGTTGGAACCGGAAAAATTGATTGGATAATTGTTGCTCATAAATCAAAAGACGGAAGAATTGGTCTTGCAGTTGGTCCAATATTCAGTTATTATGAATTCCCCTGGAAAATGAGTGACAGATTAACAGACGAGAAATGGAGAGAAATCTTGAATAAAGGGCAAGTTGAAAGACCGGATTGGATTGCCAAATTCATATAATTATGCAAAAAGGCCAGATTTTTGTTCTTGGCGCAATTGGTGTTGTTGTTGCCTTGTTCTTAATAATGCCAAATCTGCAAAGAGAGATTTATTTGCCGAGCACAGATTATTCTTTATTAAACAACATAGCTAAGGAATACAATTACTGGATTGCTTATTCCAGTCTGGAAGAAAATTACAATATTCTTAATTTTGGAACTTTTGTCAAGGAGCATTATCCAAATTTAGAATTTTTCTATTTGCTTGCTGACAGTAAAAATATAAAAGTTGCAAATTTTTTTGATACAAAGATAAATTTTTCAATAAACAATAAAAAATTCTCTCTTGAGCAAAATAATTCTGTTGAGATGAATTTTTCAGATGAAATAAATTTTTCATCAAATTGCAAAAATTTTAGTTACATTCCAAAAAACAAATTTTCTGGAGCAATTTTTTTGAGAATAGACAAAGGAATTAGCAAAATGCAATTATTGAAGATTTTTGAATAAATCTTTTGTATTAATTTAGCTTAATTCTGAGTAACTTCTCCCAAACTCTAATTTTGTGATTTTAGCTAAATAAACAGATTTTGAGCAAATTGGCAAACTTTTGGTATTAACTATTTTTCGAAGTATTGGAGAATATCTTTTAAATCTTTACTTTCTACAACAACATCCGCAAATCTTTTCGCAGAAATTAAGTCATTATCTTTTTGTGGATTAAAAAGAATGGAAAACCCTGCTAGTTTCATCATAGGATAATCATCTTCACTATCTCCTACAACAACAATATTTTCCTTTTTTATTCTAATACTTTTGATTAATTCTTTAAGAACTTTATCTTTAGTATTCTTATCCAAAGAAACATTTATTTTAACAGATAATTTCCCATCTCTTTCATATATTTCATTGCAAAATAAATAATCAATATTGAGTTTCTTCTTTATTCTTTTGAGAAGGAGATTTATTCCTGTTGAGATTATAGCCAGCAAATATCCCCTTTCTTTTAATATTTTGCAAGTCTCTTCTGCACCCTTCATTAGTTTAACTTTATTTAGAATTTTGTTGATTTTTTCTAAATCTACATTGCCCCATAGTTTAACATCTTCTTTAGCCCAAGTTTCATATGTCATTTTAGGAGAATTGAAATACAATTTTTTTAATTTGGCACACTTTCTCACTATATCTTTACCCAATCCTTTATGAACATAAAGCCATGAAGATCTTTCGTTAGTGAGTACGCCATCAGCATCAAAAACGACAAGTTTTTTCATAATGAAGTTATTACTTTTAAAAACAAATTAGTTTAGATGCTGCTAATTGCTGGAGTAGATTCGGGAACGAACTTTGCTCTCAGTTTAATTAATTTAGAGAGAGAATTGATTTATTTAAATTCAGGAAAAAATTTGGAGAAAGAGGTTTTGGAAATCTGCCTAAAAAACGGAAAGGTGATTGCCGTTGCAACTGACAAGAAAGAATCAAAAAAAGCAAAGAAAATTGCAGCGAGTCTGTCAGCCAAATTGTTTTTACCAAAAAAGGATTTATCAAAATATAAAAAAATCAGGTTAATAGAAGATTTTTTCAAACAAAAAAGATTATTTTCTGGACAAACCAAAAAACTGAATTCGCATGAAAAAAGTTCGCTGGCGGCAGCATTGTTTGCTTATAAAATATATAAACAGAAATTGAAAAAATTTGAAGATGAAATGGGCGAGATTTCTCTGTCTTTGAAAGAAGAATTTATTTTGTCTGGCAAAAGAATTAAATATTTTAAACATTAAACTTTTCTTTCAATTAAATAATAAACAAACTGTTTCAATAATCTTTTTGCCTCGCTTTCTTTTAGTAAAGATTCTGCTTCTTCCCATGCTTTCTCCAGAATTTCTCTTGCTTTATTTTTTGCATAATCAACGGCATTATATTTTTTAATAATTAAGATGGCTTCTTCTTTTTCTTTAAAATCATCTGTATGTTTGTTTAAAATTTCTATCAATCTTTTTTTATCTTCTTCCGTAGCTTTTTTTAAAGTATAAATCACCATTAAAGTTCTCTTCCCCTCTTTAATATCATTTCCAAAAATCTTGCCAAATTTTTCTCGAGCTTCTCCCGTCAGAGTAATGTCAAGAATATCATCCTGAATCTGAAAGGCAACCCCCATTGCTTCGGCCACTTTTCCAATTTTTTCTGCCAGTTCATCATTTCCTCCAGATAGAACTACTGCCAATTTCGCAGCCATTCTTGAAAGACATCCCGTTTTATACGCGCACATTTGCATATATTCTTCTTCTTTTATTTCATTGACTTTTCCTTTATGCCAATAAATATCCATTCCCTGTCCCAAAGATAGATTAGCCATCTCCTGCAAATATATTTCATAAGCTTTTAGGAGCGTTTCTGGTTTAAATTTATCTTTGTTTTTTATTAGAATGAGTAATGGAAAATAATACATAAAATTTCCGGTATTTATTGCAATATCTTCACCATAAATTTTATGGAGGGCGGGCTTTCCTCTTCTTAATTCTCCTTTATCTTCCACATCATCAATCATTATCGTTCCATTATGAATAATTTCTGGAATAATTGCAAAATCTTTTAATTTTTCTGAGTTCTTGCCAATTGCTTCTGCAATTAATAAAAATAATATGGGTCTCCATCTTTTTCCTCCTCTATCCAAAAAATTCCAAATAGGATCTATTAAAGATTTTTGAGCACTATTCAAGTTGTATTTATATCTTGGCTTTCCATAAGTAAATTTAAGCCATTCTTCAGTCACTTTTCTTGGCAGATACTTTTCAATTGTTTCATCTATTTCCGGTTTTTTCTTTTTTAAAAATTTCAGAATTTCTTGTTCCTCCATTATTTATCTCCGATAATAATTATTAATTAATGTTAATCTTAAAGGCATTTTCCAAAAATAACTTTATTTCTGCTCATTGTAGGGACTTATATAAAAAATGTCAAAAGAAAAAATTTATAATTAAAAATTATCAGCCCCAGGTGGGAATTGAACCCACGACCTCGTGCTCTTTGTAGTTTATTTTTTGTCATATCTCAAAAAAACCATACCAAGCACGCGCTCTACCGATTGCCCAAAACCGAATTTTTTCAGTTTATCTGAGCTACTGAGGCATAAATTTATTAAATTAATTTTTATTTGTAGTTATTTAAGCAATCCTCTTTTTTTAAGTTCTTCCACCTGTTGTTTGTTGTATTTTAATATAATATCCCCTCTTTCATCGGGTTGCGCAACCCAGGGTTTAACAAGAACAACCATATTCAGATCTATCCACATAGATCTCTTTTTAGATCCCGGAATTCTGCACAATCTTGTTTTTTCATCCATACAATAAACTCTAAAATGAGCTCCTCCGAGTTTTTCTTCTACAATTCCTATAATCTCGTCTTCTTCCGGCAATCTTAATTTTATAGTTTCTTCCATAACCTTTTATCGTTTAAATTTAATAAAAAATTTTTAATCAAATAGAAGAAATTGATAATATCTATTTTTCAAAAATTTAATGAAAGAAATATAATTTAACTAAAAAAGGAATGTTATTGCCATTCAGTCCAGAATAAAAATGTATGCAGTAATTTCTTTTCTCGGGGATTTTTTTATTAAAAACAAAATAATGCTCTCCGGAAGCCCAGATAATTCCGGTTTTCAAAAGCAAATTTAAGTCATCTTTTGTTTTATTATAATCATATATCCAGAAAACTCTCGGTTCATTTTCATAAGATTTGGAATATTCTTTTACAGATCTTGCATTTGCACCAGATTTTGACCCCGATGATAAAATAGTATGATTATTTTTTTTGACGGTTTGCGGAAAAGTATCATAAAAAATATAATCTCTTTTATTCGAGGTTCCAGAAAGTTTTATATCTATCCATTCCTCCAGTTCCGGTTTTATCCAATCCATGTTGAAAGGATCAATTTGGAATAAAGTTATATTTGCAATTCCGGAAATTATGCAACTCTGATTTTCTTTTATTGTGGCAGGTGTGCAATTTTCAATATTTGCATTTGTTTCTGTAACATTTATTTTAAAATTTTTATCTCTAATATGCAGGACAGTTTTTCCATCGGAAGTGTTTATTCTTATCAAATTATTAACAAATCTCTTTGCAATTCTTGTTGTTCTCGGATTTGACAAATTATTAAAGTTTAAACTATTTGTAGAATAACCAGCACCAGAAAAATCAATGCCAAATAACTCCCTTGTAAAACTATCCGGTTCTGAAGAGAAATTTCTAATTAGGACAAGACCTTTTCCCTTCTCCAGCATTGAGATAATATTTGATTTGATAATTTGTTTGGATAAATTAACTTTACCAAAAATAATAAACAGATCATATTTAGAAGATAAATTATTTAAATTTGCTTGCTCAATTTCAAATTTTGCCGTTGGATAACTCGGAGTTAAAATTTTTTTGTTCAACCACCTTATTTGGTCTTGAGTGCAATTACAACCAATAGAAATTTTGTAAGGGGCGACATTTTTTATTTCATATTCATAATCAGTAAAAACAGGAAAAACATTTTCAGTAATATTTTTCAGCAACTTCAGATCTTTTTGATGTTCTGTATCTATATCTAAATTTTTAACAAAAGGATCTAAAACTTCGTCAAAAATTTTATTTCTCTCAATTGAATAAAGCAAATCATTGCATATAATCAGATTATTTACTTCGCTCCACTCGTTTACATCAGAATAGTAAAAGAAATTTGGCAGTAACAGGACAAATAATATTGAAGAAAAGATTATAATTTCTATAATCCTGATAAATCCCTTGCTGGTCGATTTTTTAATCAACATAAAATAACTGTTTATAATTAAGAATATTTGTCGTTAAACCAATTCAATTAATTTTTAACTAAACCCAATTATGACAAAAAAAGATTATTACAAAATTTTGGGTGTTGATAGAAATGCCTCGCAGGAGGAAATTAAAAGTGCTTTCAGAAGGCTTGCAAGAAAATATCATCCCGATGTTGCCGGCAAAGGAAGTGAAGAAAAATTCAAGGAGATTAATGAAGCTTTTCAGGTTTTGAGTGATCCGCAAAAAAGAGCGCAGTATGATCAATACGGCTCTTCCAGTTTTAGACCAGAAGATTTTAATTTCGAAGGTTTTAATTTTGAAGATATTTTCAAAGATTTTGGGGATATTTTCAATGTTTTTTCAGAAAGAAAAAACAAACCAAAAGCTGGTTCCGATTTGAGATATGATCTTGAAATTTCTCTGGAACAGGCTTTTTCCGGCCTGACAACAAATATAGAAATTTCAGTTTACGCGATTTGCAAAGCCTGTAAAGGGACTGGAGCGAAAGACGGAAAATTAAAAACTTGCCCTGTCTGCAATGGTTCAGGACAAATAAAGAAACTTCGGAGAACACCTTTCGGCCAGACGGTGTTTATTACAACCTGCAACAAATGTGGAGGTTCTGGAAAAATAATATCAGAAAAATGCAAGGTATGTAATGGAACGGGAAGAGTAAAAGAAAAAAGAAAGGTAGAAGTTAAAATTCCAAGAGGGGTTGACGAAAATTCTTATCTGAGAATAGCAGGACAGGGAGAAGCGGGACAGAATGGCGGACCTCCCGGAGATTTATATATAGTAATCCACATAAAACCTCATAAAATATTTGAAAGACGGGGAAATGATTTGTTTTGTAAAGCAAATATTGATTTGGGAAAGGCAATTTTTGGCGGTGAAATAGAAGTACCTACAATTAATGGAAAAGCAAAAATTAAGTTACCCAGAGGAACACAGAGTCACACCGTTTTCAGATTGAAAGGTCAGGGAATGCCGGATTTGCATACTGGCCGGAGAGGCGATGAATTTGTGAAGATTATTGTTGAAATTCCAAAAAAACTGAGCAAAAAACAGGAAATTCTTTTAAAAGAAATTTTTGGAAATGAAAAAATAAAAACAAGCAAAGGATTTTTTGATAAAATGAGAGATTTTGTTAGTTGATATTCGGTTTATTATTTGAATTGAAAAACTATTTCTTTAAAAGTACCCAAAATTTACAGCTTTAGAAATTGTTTTAAATAAGGCAACTCTTCCACGATAATTTTCTTTGAACAATGCATTTTATTCCGCAATTTTTCAATTTTTTCTTCCATTTCTTTTTTCTTCGCTTTCATTATTCCCATTTTTGAAATATAGGTTGGGAATCCGTATGCAACATACTTGTGATAAGTTTCTTTTTTTGCCAATGCAACGCCAACCGAAATAAAGTCAATATAATATCTAAGCAAAATCCAATCCTGTCTTTTCATTATTCTTCTCCTGAATATATCTGCCAGACTCAAATAATTTAAAACTTTTTTTAAATCTTCTCCTTTGTATTCTCTTCCGACATTTTCTTCAATCCACCAGAAAAAATCTTCCGGAGTTCTATCTAAATTATTCATAACGTCTTTCGCAATATCTATTTTTTTTGTTTTTAGAATTATCCTTACAGAATTAAAAATATTCTCTTCAAGATCTCTCGGGGAAAGCAAATCCGAGGAAAGTAATTTATTATCTTTAATCAAACTCTCTAAATCAAGAATGGAGGCTCTCACATCACCATTACATCTTTGCGCAATGTTTTTTAAAATTCTTTCATCATATTCTATTTTTTCATTCTTGCAAATTTTTTCCAGATATTTCGCAATGGATGGGTAAGGAACTTTACTAAAAGAGATTAATTTGCAATAATTTCTCAGATTTTTCAATTTCTGGTCATAAGCATCATTTGCGGTAAGTATGATGGGGTTTTTGCTTTCTTTAAAAATTTTTATCAATTCGGTAGTTGCTCCCCTATCATGTATGGATAATCCATCAATTTCATCAATTAATATAATTCTTTTTCTTCCGAAAATTGAATATTGTTTTGAGATCAACAAAACTTTCTTAAGACTTTCCAGATCTCTGTAATCAGAAGCGTTTATCTCATAAACTTCGAAATTGAGTTTTTTTGCGATAAGATAACAAGAAAGAGTTTTTCCAACTCCCGGACTTCCATAAAGAAGTAGAGGCTTTTTAAAAATATTTTTTAAAATTTCTTCTATTGCCTTTTTATTTCCAATCATCTCCTCCAATTTTTTTGGTTTATATTTCTCAAGAAAGTCCATAATTGTTTTATTTTATAAATTATGAAATACCGATTTATCGAAGATTTGACTTCTGATGTGATGTTTGAATCTTATGGTTCAAATTTAAAGGAATTATTTGAGAATTCCGCAGAGGCTCTTTTTTCAGTTATCTGCGACATTGATAAAATCAAACCAAGAGAAAAAATAGAATTTAAATTTAAGGGAAAGACTCTGCAGGAAACTCTTTATAAGTTTCTTTCTTATCTGCTTGCTGAAAGTGAGATAAATGAAGTTTTTCTTTGTAAATTTGATGTTGAAATCACGGAATCAAAACAAGGATACGCTGGAAAGGTTGTCGCAAAGGGAGAAAAAATAACTCCCGAAAAAGGAGGAACTGTCGTAAAGGGGATTACAAATTATAAATTTAAAGTTGAAAAAAATGAAAAATATAAAGCAACGGTGGTTTGTGACATCTGATATCTTTTTATTGATTAAATTTATCAAAAAATTTGAACCCCTATTTTAATTATATTTACTATTTTGGTCCCTATCCTTTAAAATTAATAAAATTATGCTTTTTTGTAATAAGGAAATCAGCGGACCTTTTACAATTCCAAGCGGAATAGTTACTGCAGAAGTTTCTGTGCTGGAAAGAATTGCAAATGAGATTCCAGAAATCGGCATTTTGACAACAAAAAGTATTGGCATAAAATCAATGCCCGGAAACAGAGAACCCATTATTGCACAATATGATTCTTTTTCATTTATAAATGCCGTTGGTTTGACAAACAAAGGAGCAACATATTTTGCAAAAGAATTAAGGAAAATAAAAATTCCAGATAATAAATTTCTGCTTTGTTCAATATTTGGAAGTAATGAAGAAGAATTCCATAAAATAGCGGAAAAATTATTTGAAGTTTGTGACGGTTTTGAATTAAATTTGTCCTGTCCGCACTCAGAGAAATATGGTCAAATTGTGGGGCAAGACAAGAAATTAATTTATAAAATAACAAAATCGGTTTCTTCTCTTGGAAAACCAGTATTTGTAAAAATCTCTCCAAATTTAGATATTAAAGAAATGGTCAAATCTGGAATAGAAGGGGGAGCAAGCGGAATTACCGCAATAAATACGGTTGGACCCGGTATGCACTTTCATGACGGTTATCCCGTACTCTCAAATAAGATAGGAGGCATTTCTGGAAGAGCAATTCTGCCTATCGGACTTAGATGCATTAAAGAAATTAGAAACATCACCAATTTGCCTATTATTGCTTGTGGTGGAATTTCAACAGCAGAAGATATAAAAAACTATAAAAAAGCGGGGGCAAATTTCTTCGGAATAGGTTCAGCCTTGGCGGGAATGAATACAGAGGAAATAAAATATTATTTTCATACATTATTGGAAGATTTAAAGAAGGGAACAAATAATGCGATAAAATTATTAAAAAAAGCAGATATGAATTACAAAAAATGCGAGATTAAAGAAAACAAAAAACTCGCAAAAGATTTGTTTCTTCTAAAACTGGATAATGAATTAAAAATAGAACCGGGTCAGTTTATATTTGTCTGGTTGCCGGAAAAAGGAGAGAAACCTTTCTCCGTTTTTGATAATAATCCTTTGACTTTATTGATTCAGAAAAAGGGTTATTTTACGACGGAATTGATGAAATTAAAAAAAGGAACCAATCTATATATAAGAGGTCCTTATGGAAAAACTCCAGAAGTTAAGGGGAAGGTCTTATTAGTTGGAGGGGGAACTGGAATTGCACCTCTTCTTCTCTTTGCAAAGAAAAACAGAGAAACGATATCTCTGCTGGGAGCCAAAGACAAATCCCATTTGCCCTGTATAGAAAAATTTAAATTTTTTTGCAGGGAAGTGTATCTCACAACAGAAACCGGAGAAATCGGGCACAAAGGATTTTTAACAGATATACTGGAAAAAATTATAAAGAAGACTGCTCCAGATTATTGTATTAATTGCGGGCCAAAAATAATGATTAAAAAATCCGTTGAAATAGAAAAGAGATATTTGGACGGAATAAATATCTATTCTTCAGTTGATTTTATGACCAGATGCGGAATTGGTTTATGCGGTTCTTGTGCAAGCCCATCCGGATATAGAAGTTGCGTTGATGGGCCTTTTTTAAAATCCGAAATTAATCTATGAAACTGACAAAACTTTTTCCCAGACACTTGGGAATTTCTATTTTTATACCTTTTACATTTTCCAGTTCTGTTTCAAACACTATTGTCTTTTTTTCTAATTTTTTTAAGGGAGTTGTAATTTCTTTCACTTTTTCTTCCTTATTGTTGGCAAAAACATAAATATCGTATTTATCTATTGTTGGCCCCGTATTTTGTATTTTAAAACTACCTTCTTTTGAAGAAGAACTATAATTTATTTCGAGAAATTCTATGTTAATATCTTTGCACACTTCCAGATTAACTAACTGATTTTGAGTATAATTCATGGCCCAACTCCCGACAATTGCAGCAATTACCGCACTGAAAACTATTAACAAAACACTCGCAATTATTGGAGAAAGTCCCTTTTTTGCGGGTTGTATATGTTGTAAAACATATGTTTTGGATCTTTTTTTAATATTTAATTCAAATATAGGCCATCTTAACAACATTTCTTTTTTGCTTTGCAAAAAAGCAGAAAACTTTTCAAATGAAAATCTTTTTTTTAGAGGCCATTCCATATATATTATTATTTATTATTCAAAATATAAAATTACTCTGTGCAGACTTTATTTTGTTAATATAAATTAGTAAAAACTTTAAAGGAAAATATTTTTGTTATTATGGAAGGATTATCCGAAAGATTGAGAGCTTTTGTCGGAAAAATTTCTTCTATTATAAGTTTTTCTGATAAAGAAATTGAAGAGATTATAAAAGATTTGCAAAGATGTTTATTGCAGGCGGATGTCGATGTAGACCTCGTTTTCAGTTTATCGGAGAATGTGAGAAAGAAAATCAAAAAAGAACCGGAAGCTGGAGTATCAAAAAGAGAATATATTATAAAATTGATTTATGATGAACTGGTTGATATTTTAGGAGGGAAGGAAAGCGAAATAAAACTAGTACCGCATAAAATACTTCTTCTTGGTTTGTTTGGATGCGGAAAAACAAGTCTTTCGGGAAAACTTGCTTATTTCTACAAAACTCATGGATTGCCCGTTGTTTTGGTTGGTTGTGATTTCTCAAGACCCGCAGCTTTTGAGCAATTAAAGCAGATTGCAAAACAGATAAATGTTCCAGTGATTAATGGAAAAAATCTAAAAGAGGCAGAGAAAGAAATACGGAAGCACAAAGACAAGGTAATAATTATTGATTCTGCCGGCAGAGATGCTCTCGACAAAAAACTGGTGGAAGAAATAAAAAAGATAGATGAAATTTTCAAACCGGAAGAGAAATATCTCGTTATTCCGGCAGAACTTGGTCAAGATGCAAGAAGACAGGCAGAAGAATTTAAAAAATCCATCAATATTACGGGAGTTGTTGTTACGAGAATGGATGCAACGGCAAAGGGGGGAGCAACTTTAACTGCCTGCAAAATAGCCGATGCAAAGGTTAAATTTTTGAGTGTTGGTGAAAAAATTCGGGATCTGGAAAGATATATTCCAGAAAGATTTGTTTCAAGACTTCTTGGGTTTGGAGATCTGCAAAGTTTGCTTGAGAAATTTAAAATAAAGGAAGAAGAAGCAAAAAAAATTGAAGAAGGCAAACTCGATTTAAATATATTCTACCATCAACTTGTTGAAATGCAAAAACACGGATCAATAAAAAAAATAATGGATATGATTCCCGGATTTGGATACTTAAAATTTCCAACAGACGCTTTAAATATTGGAGAAGAAAAGATGAAAAAGTGGAAATATATAATTGATTCAATGACTCCCGAAGAAAGAAAAAATCCGGAAATAATTAAAAGTTCAAGAGTTGTGAGAATTGCGAAAGGCAGCGGAACAAAGATTCAAGAAGTAAACGAACTTCTGTCGAATTTTAAAAAAATGAAAAAAATGATGAAAAAAATAAATCCAAAACAGATGAAAAAATTTCTAGGAAGGGGGGATATGGCAAAGATATTTGGCCAATAAAATTCTAAAATAACTTCAAGAAAAAATCCCCAAAATCACTTTTGTAATTAAAACCCAAAAATTCCAGACGAAAGGAATAAACAAGAATAATAGAAAAAGGGCAATCAGAATTTTTAAAGCACTCCAGGAACCTTTAACCTTAAATCCATAAAATAATCCAACAAATATCCCGCCCATATGAGCAATATGGGCAACATACGGAGGATAGTTTGTTATTAATCCTATGATGGCAGAAATTAAATAACCAATTCCAATAATTCCCAAAGGAATTGGAACAAAAACTTCAATTTTTATTGGTTTTATTAAAATAGTCGCCGCCATTATAGAAAAAATTCCAGCAGATGCTCCAATAGATATCTGGGTGGAAGAATAAATCAGGGAAGATAATAAATCTCCAAAAAAAGCCCCGGAAAAAAATAAAATTAAAAATTTTTTTGATCCTATTTCTTCTTCCAGAGTTAAACCAAATACCAGCAAAACAAGCAAATTTAATAATAGGTGGTTAAGATCAGAATGCAAAAAAGTCGAAGTAATTAGAACATAATATTTTCCAGACAACAAGTTTTCAGTAGAATAGCCATAATTATCAAAAATCTGTTTTGTATTTGAATTCCAGGCAAAGATCGTTATTATAATGCACAAAACAGCAAGAATGATCGTCGCTTTGTTTCTCATCATAATATAATTCAATTTTGCTTATTCTTTGGATTTACCGATGAGACAGATATTGTTAAAATATGTTATAAAAAGATTAAAAACAAATATAAATATGATAATTCCGGTTAGATGTTTCACCTGTGGAAAAGTAATTGGCCATCTTTGGGAAGAATATAAAAAAAGAGTTGAAACTGGAGAAGAGCCAGCCAAAGTTCTGGATGATCTGGGAATTACAAGGTATTGTTGCCGAACAATTTTTTTGACACATGTCGATCTAATCAAAGAAGTTGCTCAATTTAAGGTTTAATTACCTGTTTTTTTCTATTTCTTTTCTTCAGTTTTTTCTTTCTCTTCAGATGATTTTTTATCCAGAAATTCCTCAAATTTTTTTTGGCCCTCTTTCAAAACCTTTAAATTTATCTGTGCTATCTCCTCTGAAATAATTTCTCCTCTGATGCTTTTCCTTCTTCTGATTCCTTTCCCTTCTGATTTGTATCCAACACCTCTGGACAAAACCACTTTCTTTCTTGTTATTCCCACCACACCTTTTCTCATGGGAAAACCCTGTTTATCACTTCCTCCGGTTATTTGCAATTCATAATTTTCGAGACCCAGAGAACTTCCCGGTATAACCTCTCCGATTTTTTTTCCATAAAGCAGATTCCCATCTATCTCTTTTTGAAAACTTTTTCCTTTCATCGAAATAACCGCTTTCATAATTTTCTTTAAAATATTAATAATGAAAGGTTTATATCCAGTTATTGTATACGTGCTGCTTTTCGCGGTGGGAATTACTCTTTTTGTTTCAATTTACCATTTTACTAACGATTTTATTTCCAAAAAAAACCTTGAATTGGAAGAAGCGCAATCAGAAAAAATCTGCACTTTTCTAAAAAATCTAAAAGGAAAAGAGGGAGAATTTAATCTGGATATAAGAAACTTTAAAATAAAAACAAATTCTCTAAAAATTATTGGTTTTTCCAGTCATAATTGCAAGATTAATATAAACACTTCCGGTTCCTGTTCCGAAAAATGTAAAATCAGAGTTTTTGGGGACAAACTAATTTTTTCGCAATTCTCACGTGACTATTAAAATATTAACAAAAGGATAGAATACAATATTTTTGAATTTATTTTAAGTGGGTTGTTTTTCTTTTTCTTCAAAATTGTCTTTTAACAGTTTTTCCACACCAGCGAAATCATCTTCAATAATTAAATTCAAAAG
>Ga0190304_1000686_pt1 | contig 15745 bp, 9 predicted proteins | sample 48700712_MG_FD_161670 | JGI IMG/M metagenome (GOLD analysis project Ga0190304, IMG submission 161670) | Hydrothermal vent sediment bacterial communities from Southern Trench, Guaymas Basin, Mexico - 4870-07-1--2_MG | ecosystem: Environmental > Aquatic > Marine > Hydrothermal vents > Sediment ... | reverse complement strand
AATTGTGGAACCAATCCCAATTTTCTTCTACGAAAAATTTATCAGGATTATACTTTACCCTCTCTAATAAAGTGCCATCTATAGCAGGTATATAATAGAAATAGACAGTAAATGGATAATAACTAGTTCTAGTAGCACTTCCCGAGACAAATCTCTGCTCCTCTGCTTTCACGACCGGTTCCTCCCATTTAAACCGTTCACATACATTTTCACAAACTTCTTTATCAAAAACCGATGCTCCATCTTTGTCATAAATTCGGCACCAGACAGAAGAAATTGGCATATACTCTTTTACATATTTCTTTCCACCTTCATTCTTCCATCTAAAACCAGAAACTGCCACAGGGGTAGTGTGATAAATTTCTATTTTTCCAGAATGAGAATTTGGTTCTTCATACTGAAGAGAATAAGTCCCCGAGAACTTTTCACCCCAGTTATCTTTCACGGTTATTGTTCCACTCCAACTTGAACCTCTAATGCCAATTTTTATGCCGCTATCATTGTAGAAGCAGCATCGGATAAGATTAACATTCCAGTCATCTTGCACCCAAAAGATTGGATTACCACATCCTTGACACTCCTCTACAGTGCCTCTTAGATCTGGACTCTGGTTTCCAAAGTAAACTCGGGTAAATTTAGACCCCGAGGTGGGTAACCATACACACTGCGAGTAACTTAGATTGGAATTGGTTATTTGGTAAGTAGCTCCTTTCCAACTTTTTTGAGAAGTTACCTGGAGGTTACAATTTCTTATAGTAACTACACCATTGGCTGGAGTAAGTTCTTCAAGGTAACTTAACTCAGGGCCTTCATAAGGAAGACTTTTCACCGTTCCTTCTAAGATAAGTTCTCCACCCCCTTGTATGTAGTACCACACTGGAAACCCATGATAGTGGTCTTTACAGGTAAGTTTACCTCCATTAATAACTAAATCACACCATAAAACACCGTTTTTTATTAGACATTCATCTTTCTGTTCTTCTTCTATTTCTTCTAAAGTTGTAGTAGAATCTACAATTAGTTTTCTTCCCAGTTTAAATTTTCCCAGCAATAGTAGGAAATTACCTAAAGACCCGGCGGGGTTTAAATCTTTTCCATACCATTCCTCATATAACTTCCATTCCGACGTAGTTGAGTCCCTTAGTTTAAATTCTACTCGAATTCTAGTTGTATTTTCCACCGAAGCATCTGGTGGGACTGGTATGAGATAGTTCTTCCAATACTGGTAGTAATCATCTAGTTCCTTAGGTATTCTCCAGACATCTACTCCTGAAGTAGTATCTAAAAGTGGTGCTTCCCAACTGTTTCCATTATCATCTAGTAAAGTTAACTTGATATGATGGAGAAAAGAAACCGGGTCTCTTCCAATTATACGAACTCCTTCTGTAAAGATCCACATTGAAAAATACTTATTTCTAAAATCGGTAATAGGAATCTCACATTCTATTCCCAACTTAAAATTACTACCTCCCTCCAGTTTAAAATAACCTCCCGTTGGTACTAGTCGACCAACTGGAGCGTTCCAAGAGTCTTTCCAGATGTAATCTTCTGTTAAACTATACTCATAGATAGAAGTTTCATGAAGAGAAGTCCAGTCCGTAGTAGCATCACAAATTGTTATAAAATCGTTTGTTACCACCGTTCTCTATTTTTCTTAAAAATTTTCTAAAATTTTTTGAAAAAGAAGATGCAGTTTAAGGGAAACTTATACTTAGAAGTAAAAGATACAACTACTGGAAAAGTAAAGAAAACCATTTCTGCTAAGAATACCGGAACTTTCCTTGGAAATTGGAATCCGTATATAGATGTTGATTTCCTTGGTATCCTAACGGAGCCATTAACAGAAACCTTTGGTGATAGTACTACTCTCGTAGATTCTTCCACAGTGGAAGGAATTGTAGTAGTTACCTATGGGTTTGAACGGGAAGAAAATCTTCACTACTCACATAGTTCCGATGGTAAAAATTATCTTGAAATAAATATATCTTGGTCGCCAAATAACCCTACTACTATCTATGGGCTATATACTAGATATGAAGGAACTTGGTTTGTTACAAGTATTATCCAACTAGAAGATCCCCTTACGGTACAACCCACAGATACCCTCTCAGGGAAGTATCGGATAGATTTTTATTCCGATATAGAATCTCGAGTACAAATCGTAAAAGGAGAGTATTCAGATGAAGTAGCTTTACCTTATAAAGCGAAAATTTATAGAAATGATATAGATAAGAACTATTATGAAGAAGTATCAGAGTTAGATAACTGGTATTTTTGGAGAGAAGTAAATCCTGACTTAAACTATAAAACTAACCAACTTACTCGTTTGTTTAAGCATACAACAGAAGCAGATGACTGGGAAGAAGATTATGTAGTAGGAACTATTAATAGTACTGGATCTTTGGAACTACAATATGATGATACAACAGCAATTGATAGCAGTTCTATATTGGTTGAAGGTGGTTATTGGTCGCTTTACACCAAATATACTCAAACAGGAGGGATAGGAACAGCACATTATAGGCCTTATTTCAAAGTTAGTAGATGGCTTAATATTTCATCTAATTTTATTTTTATCTTAGATAAAAAATTAAAAACATATAGATCGTGGGGAGAAATATGGTGGGCCAACAATTATGGAGTTGAGATAGAAGATATTTTTCCAAGTTCTTTAAGTATCTGCCCTTACGATGTAGATAAACTATTAGTTATGTATCAGAACAAGATAGAGTTAATAAATTGGCATCAGTTCGAAAAGAAAGTTGCAGCTACTCCACCATCTGGCAATTATTTCAAAAATAGTACTAATAGATATGGAATTTTCTATGATATGCAAAGCCACTACTTGTTTGTCTACTCAGCTACCAATAAATGGTTGTTATATGAAGAAGAAGGAGATACCGGAACTTTTAATTTTGTGAAAGAAATTACTAGTATGAATCCAGGTGATTCCCCCGGAAATGTCTCCTGGCCATATTGTCTATGTTACTCAGGAAAAGTTTTCAATTTATCTTCAGATTCCTTTGTAGCCGATGGAGAAAGCAGTGCTTTATATCCAGGAACTAGTCAGATAACAATTAACAATAAAATGTTCTTGAAAACTGAGAATAAGATACTTATTTTTGATAAAAACACTGAAACTATAACTAGCACCAGTAACCGAGATTATCCAACATATATTCTCTCTCGTCAAGCTCCTGAGTTTTCTTTATTATCGCATCAAGAAAACGGCTGGTTCTCCCAAAAGTATTACGCTGTAGCAACAGGAGAAAACTCCTGGAAGTTTTATCCAACAGTATACTGGTTGCATTGGTTTGAATTTGGAGAAGAAGAACCTTTTGGCACTTTAGATACTAAAGTGGCTACGACTGAATGGAGAACTATAGATGGAGGCCTTCGGTATCGTCATAGTGCCGGCCCTACAGAACCTAGTTTTGTTGAGAATGAAAAATTCTCTATAACTAGTTCTGAAACTGGTTTGTATTCGGACAAGTTACAAAAGCATTCAGTAAGTTGGGTAAAAATATATGGAAGTAAAGGAGTAGGAGATAGAATAAAAGGTGGGTCTGATTGGGTCGTCCGTAACTATTATAATAACTTACCAACAGAGCAGAAAATTTACTACACAGAGGACTTTCCAGAAAATTGTTGTATAGATTCTACCGCAGTTTTACAGGATATTGAAGAAGCTGATTCTACTTCTAATGTCTATATCTATGTAGATGGTTATGATAGTCGGGATAGTTATTTTTTTGCATCAATTACAAAAAATAATGAAAAGTGGGTAGTAAAGTGGTACCTAACTCCAAGGCAAACAACAGGAACAGTAATATGTCTGAGAACAAAATGGGTAACTAATAAGTTAGTTCTGCCTTTCCCGCAAAGTTACTACACGACTTGGGAACCAAAGATATATATATGGAAATCAGATAAAGATTTTATAGATGAAGTTGAAAGTATTGGTATGTATAGATCAGATAAGATATACGAGTTATGGAAAGAAAATATGGACAGACCTCATATAATATTAGTATATAGTTATTCTTACTGGCCATTTGGTTCTCCAAGATATATAGATGGTAAAGTACTAATAAATATATTATAAGAGAGAGAGTATATCTATGGCAGAAATTTTAGATAATATCCAATGGGTACTTACCAATAGAAGTAATTTCGAAGTTAATAAAGAAGATCTAGAAGGAATAGTAGATATACCTTACTTCCCTGCTAATAACTATGTTAATTTAGAAGGAGATATAACTTTTTATACTAAATCAGTTCCTTGTAAAAGATTTTTCTGTGACTCAACTTCTCTCACCGGGATACTAGAACCTAGTATAGAAGAACAAAGGATTGTTCTACTTCGTTGGGAAAAAGGAAAGCGGAAAGTCATTTATGGTTACATAGGTGATGACTACCCACAGTACCGCCAGTACCATACAATGACTTATACAGATGAGAGATTATTTATATTTGGTGGGTATGTTAATGGGCGGTGTTCCCAAGATTTATGGGAACTTGTACAGGGAGAGTGGATAAACCATACACCATCTTTTCCAGAAAGTTGCCAGTGGCCTGGGAGAAGGAAAAATTCCTCTTTACTATTATTTAATAATAAACTATATTTATTTGGTGGAAAAGTAGATGTAGCTATTGGTGAATTTGAGTATGGATCTGAGTCTTGGATTACTTTAAATGATTTGTGGGTATATGACTTAGACAGCAAAGTATGGACTCAATATGACCCTCAATCTTTATTACCTCGTGAACTTGGAAAAGTTGTGTGGACAGATGGAACTTTAGTTCATATAGTTATGGAAAATAAAGTTATAGTATATAACTTAGAAACTGACTCTATACAAGAGACCATAACAGGCCTAAGTACCCCCGTGGAAGAAACTTCCCAAGTATTATACAAGAATGGTAAGTTCTATATTCTTAATGAAGGAACTGGTGGTGCTTTATCTAATAACTCACTTTGGGAATATAACTCAAGTTCTTATACCTTTACGAAAATCACTACTGGAGTCCTCGCTGTTAATGATACCGGACAAGCATACATTTATAATACTAAAGACCTAAAATTAGGAGGAGTTTCTTATACTAGAACCCAAGAAACTTTTATTCCTAAAAAAATACAACTTAGTGACCTTTCTGAACTAGAAGAACTAGATATAGTACTACCCCCAGCTGCTTACTTGCATAATACAGTTTATATAGGGAATAATAAGGTATTTTTCTTTTCAGGTGCCGACTGGTTAAAGCCAGATTATGTATTTTATGAAGATACTTGGATAGTAGATATTGAAAATGGTCAAACTGAGTTAATTTCTACTTCAACTCACCCAGCAGAACGAGTTTATGCTGGAGTATGTTATGATAAAGATAGAAACTGTGTGTGGTTATTTGGCGGGTGGAACGGAAGTCATTACTATAACGACTTGTGGAAATTTGATTTAGAAGAGAAAACTTGGTCACAAGTAGTGCCAGAAGGAACCTTGCCAGAAAAAAGGCAGAAAGTAGGAATGGCATATCTATTTGATAGAGTTTATATAATAGGTGGTTATAATGATGCAGAAAGTTTTAATGACTTCTGGTATTATGATATATCGGAAAATAAATGGGTGCGAGAGTATCCTATTGATGTAATACCATTTGGAACGGATAATAAACTATTTACTTATAAAGACCGGTTATGGTTCTTCAACGGCGAAGTTAAGTTATATAGATACTATTATGAAAGAAAGCAATTTGTACCTGTGGGTCTAGATACTAGTCACTACTCTACAACTCATCCTTTAAACACTATAAAAAATGAAAGACTCTACCTTACAGCACCGCTTGAAGCTACATTGATAGAAGATAGATTATTTATTTTTGGTTATTATCCAACCTCAATAATACACGGAGGTGGGTCAGCCAATCTTGCTATTGATATGAACACTTTTGAAGTAATCTCAATAGATGACTGTACAAGAAGCATTGTACCTCATTATCTAACACCTTTAAATAAAGTAACTCTTCTTAGTATAAATCCAGATACTAACTTGGGACTTTATTATCTAAATTATTCACCCATACAACCACTTACTAAGAACCAGTTACCTCATCCCGACTACAGTTTAGGCGCTTTGGTTGCTGAGACCAGCGATGGAACTAAACTGATGGATAAATCTGGTATTTTTCAGATTAAATCTTACTGGGAACCAGTTCAAGATAAGACATTCTCCTTTGTGACTGATAGTACTACTGTAACAGAAGAAGAAATTCATAGTAAAAATGCCTTATTTGACTCTACTGGAGTAGTGGAAATTCCTTGGTTCTTATATTCATTGAAATCATTAAATTTTTCCGAGTACTATGAAGCACCTTTGCGAGGGTGGTTTGAAAAAGACGAAAGAATTTTTATTATAGATAACAATGGAAAAATTGTTAAAATAAATACTAATGACGGCTCTAGATTTGACTATTTAGCAGAACTGTGGAAAGGCTCTGTTTTCGGTTACAAAGATGGGATAATCTATTGTTTTGGTGGGGAACCTAATTTTTGGGAATACTATAGTCAGCATGGTATAAGGGCTGGAGGACTGGATGAAAATGCTCTCTGTCATCAGGGATTTATGAAATTCGACCTTAATTATAACGAGTTTCAAGTATCTTACTTGCAAACTATCCCAGATAAATTTGAACGGATAGATTATGAAATAGTTAAAGAATACCTGATAGATCTAGCTCATGATAATATAACAGATGACCTTGATAAGGAGCATGTAGAAGCAGTTAGAGAACAACTCTACTTACAGACTCAAAAAATTCTAACGGACTTATCTGGTCGTCAGATTACGTATGAAAATGGAACTCGCCCCAGTGAAAGAACTTTAGCTCAGTCAGTCCAAATAGGTAGTAAAATTTATGTGTTTGGAGGAGCTTATAAATATGCAGATGATAGCGGGTGTCCTCACTGGACGCCATTAAGTGACTGCCACTACTACGATATAGATGAGAATAAATGGGTATCTCTAGCTAAATGTCCAATCGCAGTTTATAATGGAGCAGTAGTTTGGGATGGAGATGATAAGATATATCTGATAGGTGGCTATACAAAAGATGGTTTCAAAGGCCCTAATAAAGAAATTTGGATCTACTCTATAAGCAAAGATACATGGACTAAACTGCTTTACATTCCTTTAGGTTATAGAGGAAGAGGAAAACCTACATGCTTCCGGCGGGAGAATAAAATCATTATTATCTATGGCGCCCAAACACAAAAAGTTATGAAAGGTGGTCAGTGCCCAAGTTATATCGACTATGGAGTAGATGATATCTGGGTTCTCGATTTGGAACAATCTGTATTCTATCGAGCAGCAAGAGCTTACCCTAATGAAGGGCTCATTATACAAAATAATGAAGATCCAGATAATCGTTACATTGAACTATGGCCAAGTGCACCTTATATAGAAGAAGTAACCGATGATAATCGTCTGGTAACTAGTTTAAGAAAATGGTTATTTGATATAGTAGAGAAAGAATATAGCTATATAGAAATCCAACCTGATGCTGAGACATATTATAGTTTTAGTATGAACTATACTGTAGATCCAGACACAGGTGAAACTAGTGGAGGAAGTCCCTCTACTGCTTACTTGAAAGCATTTTATCATAAAGGAAAATTATATTTATTTGGTTATATAATTCCGCCACAAAATCAAGCAGTTCAATTGTGTAGATTTTACTATGTGGATGAAAATAATGTACTAAGACAAATTACTAGAGGCTTTCCTATAAGTACTACAGCTCCAAAAGCTGTGGTTTATGATAATAATAAATATCTATACTGCTACTGGAATGGTTATAATTTATGGAGATTAAATTTAGATTATATAGAAGAAGATTGGTTTAGAGCTCCACCTAATCCTGACTTAGAAAAAAATTTCGTAAATATTGACCACGCTTTCTATTATAGCCCAAGCAACGAGATAATTTTCTGCTCTACAGATGGTTGTGTAGTTAAATATCATGCAGAAACTAACTGTTGGTTACTTAATAAAGAAGTTAGTTGGGTAAACTCCGTCGAAAATATAGCTGATATAGTAATGACAGATGAATTTTTATATTACTTTAAGGAAAAGTCACTATGGGGGAAAATCTATAATGTACTAACTCGCCAGTATGACTGCTTCTATTTTAATTTATTGAAGTTACAAGTTAAACACTGGAATTTTATGTCTTATGACTATCTACCATCAGTTGTAAAAAGAAAGAGACTCTATGTAATAAATAAACTTGGACATGTTATGTATGCTTGGACTCGTATAAAAGGAAAATTAGATGTAGAAATTTCTTTACCTAATTTTTATAGAGCAGATGAATTAAGAATCTACTGCGACTACCACTGCTATGAGCACCCGGAAATGTTCCAAGTGAAAGTTCATCAGTTTGATGGATGGAAAGACCTAGGAACTGGAACTTCTGTTATAAATGACTCGGATTGGTCTTGGGATACAGAATATTATAGAAGATATAAGAAATTAGTTGGAAACAATTGGATATATTCTACTTGTCCACCTAATTTTGTGAAATACACCTTACAGAAACCGGTTGATAGAGTGAGAATAGTAGGAATAGCTCCTCACTCAATTTCCAACTACATTGCACACCTCAATGATATTCGCTTACTTAATACTACACCAAAACTAGAGTTTACAGATGCCACTGGGAATCCGATTTTTAATATCACTATAGAACCTTTTTACACAGAAGAATCCACTTGGTATGGAATAACAGTTACTAACTCGAGTTCTAGTACAGTTACAGATGTTAAAACTTATATAAAAGATGATGAGACCATATTGTTTTCCAAAGATTTATCTGAGTGGAGAACAGCAGACCAAGACACTCCTTTAGAACTTGCTGCAGAACTATTACCTGGAAATTCGGTTAGTTTTTGGATAAAAGCAATTTCTACAAAAAGACCTATTACTGAAGACCTTGTAGTAATGGGTACTGTATAGTGATAAATATTCCTTATTATCGTATTGACCAACCACTATTTTTTCCACCCCCTCCCGAAGCGCTAGTTGTGGTAGTGACTCCAGATAGAAAACTATTTATCAATAGTGATGAGTTTGATAGTTCTATATTTTTAGATCACTACTTTCGTGGAGAACCATGGAAAATATCTTCCTTGCGGTACTATAGAGGAAAGGTTTTATTAATTGCAGAAAAAGCTCATAAAAATCCAAGCCATTATCATAGTGCTCTTTTCTATTTTACTTCTCCAACTTCAGTATCTGTAACTCAAGCATATCTATATCAGATAGAAGGTGAGCAACTTACTACCTATTCTATTCAATGGGGAGAAGTCCATAAAAGAAAATTTAATTTTGAGAACTTTGGTAGTTATAAAAAAGTTTATAGTTTTACTTGGGATGGTAGTGAAGTAAAACTTGTAGGAGAAGGTACACAACCGGTTCCTTCAGAATATCTATTCAAGATACAACTTGAGATGATACATGATATTTCTTATACAGTATATTGGATACGAAATTTAGTAGCTATTAGTCAAGGAAGAAGATTACTACGACATTGTCTAAGAAGCAGGTATGAAAAATTTTGGGGGTACAATCCAATTTGGGTCTTTCCTTCTACAGTGGTTTTTGACTCTTTTACATTTAATGTAGAAGTAAGTGACTCCTGGATGTCCTTTCATGACAAGATTGCAGAAGATGGGAAAAGATATGTTTTAGTTCCAACTTTTAATGCTTTCAATGAGCACTGGAGAGAATACTATGTTGCCACTTCACAAAATTATCTAACAGCACTTTACTGTGTTTATCTGCCACAGCAAAATAGGTGGCAAATTAGTCAGTCACTTTATTACTTATCTGAAGATCTAGCCTCCATAGAAGAACAAACTGCAAACCCTTGTGATGACTCAGTGGTAGCTAACTGCTTCTGCTACTACCGAAAAAAGGAAAATATAGGAATAAACCTTATAGAAAATTTACTAGAAAGAAAAAAATTTCTTTTAATTAGTTCTTCATCTTTAGATTATACTGAATTTACAGATTGGATGGTAAATGAAAATTGGTCAAAAAATTACTTGCTTTATATACTTGATAAAGAACGGCGAGGGAGAGATATCTTAGTTATGGATAAAGAAACTGATGAATGGGTCTATGGAACCACTACTCAGGAGTATGGATTTAGAGCAGTTATGCTAGAAAGAAGATTAAAAGAACTAGATTCTAAACTTAGCATTCAAGCAGAACTACAGCCGTGGATACAAGTTCCAGAAGAAATTGTAGAAAAAATCTATCAAGAAAGAAATGTAAAAGAATTTTACTGTTTAAAGATATTTCGCTCAACTGATGAACTTAACTTACTAGTATCTAAAATACCGGGACAAACAGCAAAAGTAGAATATGAAACTAGTTGCACACATCGTATCTTAGATCTAGATGAATTTCCTTCGGTGACTGATGTAGAGCAGTTCTATTATAATGAAAATGCTTTCTTTAACTATCCTCATTTGGAAGGGTTAGATGAAGAAGTTTAAGTACCGGAAAGTTCCTCATAAAACTATTGCAGGGGAAGAATATAAATGGTGCTATATCTGTAAGAAATGGAAACCCGTATCGGAATTTAGAAAAAATAAATGGGAGTGGGATGGGTTAAATCAAGAATGTAAGAAATGTTATGAAAAATGGAAAAAAGAAATTGTAAAATATAAGAACAGAAGAAGATATAAAGCATTTCATAAGAAAAGAAAGGAAGAAATCCTTTCTGTCCTTGGGAACCGTTGCTTTTTATGCGGGCAAAAAATAACAAGCAGTCAAAAATTTATTATCCACCACTTGGATTATTCACTTTATAAAAAAGAAATTGAGAAATTTGGTGAAAAACTAAGTCCATCTTCTGACCCAGATTGGGTAAGAAAAAATAAAGAAGGATTTTGTGTACTTCACCCTGCTTGCCATGAGTTGGTTCATCAGATATTGAACTTTATATTTGTCTACAAAAAGTTCAGAACAGAAAAGGAAATGATAACTGCAATAAGACGACTTCTAAAAAATTCAAAATTTAGTTCGGATTGGGTCAAAATATTAGACACATTTTTTGACTCGTAACTAAAATTTTTTCAAAAAGGTGGGTAAACGATGTCATTAAAACTTGCTCAAGATTCGACTACTCCTTACAATTATTTTAGTCAAGGAGATGGTAGTAATCCTTTATCCATAACTATTACTCTAGATGGAAGTGGTGGATACAAAGATTCTTCTACTGTAGAAGCATATCTAGTCGCTACCGAGTTTAAGTATACTGGAATTGAAGTTACAGTAATAAACGATGACAGTAGTAGAGATTGGAAAATAAGTTTAGATGGAGTTGATTTCTATGATACCGTCAATCCGCCCGACATGGATGCCCGTAGCGAAGATCAGGTTACCACTCTCTATTTCCGAGTTCACGTACTTAATGATGGGTCATTGAGTGCACAAGAATTCACTGCTCCCGATGTCAAAATAACTGCTACCGAGAGCACTTAACAATGGAAAGAACTAAGATTGTAACACCAACCGATAATTTTATATACCTGGATTATTTTGCAGATCCAGATTTTCCTCCACTAGTTACTTTCCTAGAAAAAGGAAGTAGTTCTTCATCTTTAGAACCAGGAACAAACCTCACTGCCACCCCTAATCCAGTACCTGACGAAGGGGAGTATCATTTTTCAGAAACTAGGATGTGTGTTATAATAAATGACTTACTAATAGGAAGTAGAATATCTATTACATATAACTCAACCGAAGTTCCAAGTTATAGAAGTCTGGTTCAGCAAGAAGAAAAAATAGAAAAACTGACTATTTTTCTTAATCACCGAATAGTTTCGGGTTTATTTTTAGTACGACCTCCTTCTGAAGAAGAATGCCATTTATCTCCTTGTGAAATTATAGGACCAGAACTTCTTTGTGAGACATGTCTAAGGAGACGCTATGGAGTAATACTAACTCAAGGGGATCTGCTGTGGCACGGTACCTATCATAGTTTTTGTTCTAGATTATTTAATATGGAATTTTATAATTTTCCCACTCTGCAGGGTGTCTACCGAGGTTATTCGGTTTGGTTTGGAGGTGAAGAAATTACTTTAACTTCCACTTCTCAGTTATATGATACAATACAAGCTGCAGATGCAGAGCTAGATCACTTACTAGAACCGTATGATTATATAGAGATGGGAAGAATCTATATAATGGTGCAAGGAAATACCCCTTCATTTACTATTAAAAATATAGATACTTACAGGCGGTTTAATGGCTAGTACTTTTGGTAAACTGGTTTCATTAGAAGGTTTGGAGGGAGTTTGTGTAAAAAGTTTTGTCTTAACTAAAGGTTATAAATCTCTATTTCCAACAGCTTCTTTTACTATCGAGTTCCCAAAAGGGTTTAAACTTGGGCAAGAAGTTTTAAATAAAGAAGTTAAAATACTAGATTATGAGTTTTTAATCCGGAACTTCCGACAAACTAGTCTTAACACAGCAACTATACAAGCAGTAAATAAACTTTACTATTGGGAAAAGTATACTGTAAACTTAACTTATAAATTCATGACATTAACTCCAGATGAGTTCCATTTTATGGCCATTGAACGGGTATTTACTCCAGAATTTCGGTATTTTTTTAAATTTGGTGACACTTATGGAGGTCATGGTTGGAGTGCATCCTCAATTATTAATAAATTCCGTGAAATAATAGAGAAAAATACCAATATTGGTAAAATTTCTATATGGGTATCGCCAGAATTAGATTATTGGGTCAAGGAATTTACTATATCACCTGGTACCACCTTAAGTTCTTTAATCCAAAGATTGTTTCCGATTCCTGGAGTATGTATCAAAGTTAATGGTAGTGATATAGTAATCGAGTACCTAGATACAATCAGGTCAAAAGAAATACTAGAAAACTTTTGTGTAACATCTACATCCAATAAATTGACTGTGTATGATAGAGTTTTAGTTCAAGGAATTAATGGTAAATGGTACCCATTGGAAGGGGAAAAGTGGGCCCCGGCAGGTATTAAGTACACAGTTGGGTTGAATGAGTACTGGGTGGATGTAGATGGAAAAATAGCGGGACCAGCAAAAACCGTAACTTATATGAACTCCCAAATGGTTGCTAGAATTGATACGCCACAACTTCCTCAACCACCTCTTCCCCGTAGAACTCCAATTTTGGAACTAGTACAAGAAGCAGGGGAAACCTTATCTGAATATGAATACCAAACTGAAACCTTACAAACAGAAGAATTTGAATATTGGCCCGGACCTTATGACCTACCAGTTACTACTCGGATGGTAATGACTCGAAAGAAAACTACCACGGAAACTATTCCAGTAAGTGCTATAGAAGATAGGCTGGCTAAGATAAATCTTATTGGGCGAGGAAAAAAGTTAGATATCTTAGTTCAGGAATACCAGTGGAAAGGGAATATATATAAATTAGTAGCCAAGGTTCAGTTTACATTTGCTCGCTGTATTAAACTATTAGATTTAAGGCGACCAATTTCTTTTTTATGGGATGGTTACTTGAAAGATCCTTCTGGAAACCCATTGATAGTTTATATAGATACCTCCCAGTTAAATACACAAGTGTTACAAGATATAATAGTACAGTATTGTTTGGCAGAAATTAAAGATATTGCATCTGGTGGAGCTCCTCACTCTCCCAATATAAACTTTTACGGGCTTTTACAGGCCTTTATAAATCCGAACCCAGATACAGCTAAACCATGGCTTGCAAAATGGTATACACAGACATTACCTTTGGTAGATTGGTTCTCGGGACCTGCTAAAGGTATACTTAGAGATATGGCTTCGTTTGCTTCTACCCAATTTTATCTTGGAGGAACAGGTAATCCAATAACTGATGAAGCTTGGAAAAAGTTTTATAAAGATGATGACGCAAGTGGTCTTGGACGCCTAAACCACCCATCATGTATAAAAGCAATGGAAGCTATAACTCATCCTTGTAATGCAACTAGAAATGAAGATGAACACTATGAGTTGTTATGGGACCTATTTATAAAAACAACTCAAACTAATACAGCTAGATCAAAGAATAAACCTACAGCATTTTACCTTCCACAATCAGTTTCTTTCTCAGATATAACCTCTTTGGTAAACGAGATACGTTCTCAAGGAGAACTAGTTCCTCGTTCTATGTCCATTACTATTTATACTGACTATACTGAAAGAGACTCGGTAGCAAATACTTTAGACATCAGTTTTACTAACACTCTAGATTTACAAACTAGATTTAACACAGAGGTAGTTAGAACACCTATTTCTCGTCTTCCTCTAAGAACTAGAACTACCCGTTGGCCTCCTAAAAAGATAGAAAACATAGGAGAATACTTACCAGTGAGAATCCTAAGTCCATCCTGGGAAGATGTCCGAAATATACACTCTATTATAGAACCAGAAACTGTCGAACGGAGTATAGAAGTGGAACTAAAGGATGGATTTGAACTCCAAGAAAACTACCCAATTTTCACTAGCTTTCCTCAATGGACAATTAGTGCCAATCCCGAGAATGGCACTTGGAAAGCAACAATAACTTTGGTGGAGAAAGCGTGATGTCAAATTACTTAACAGATAAAGAATTTAAAGAAAAAGTTCAGGAGCTTGTTAAGGAATTATCCAAAATAGCAAAAGACCCTAAGACAAAGGAAGAAGGAGAAAAACTCCATAAAAAACTTTCTTACTTAACTCCTAAAGATCTTCTGAAGAGATTTACTATTTAGTAGTTGTCCCGTCTCTTATCCTAATTAAATTTTTTCTTTGAAAAATTAAAGAGGAGGGGAAAATGGAAATTAAATTAATGTCAATTACACCAGATGCAGAAAAGTTAATAGAAACAGTTGGCAGAGTTGCTTATCAATCATTTGACAAGCAGACAGAAGGATCTGAGAAGAAGTTTATTAAAATGCTAATAAAAAGAGGACATGAATCTGTCTTAGAACATGCTCACGCAACAGTTAGAATAAAAGGAGTATCAAGAGCGCTAACACATCAACTTGTGAGACATAGGCTCTGTTCTTTTACACAGAAGTCCCAAAGATGGGTACCTGAAAGTGATTTTAATTATGTTATTCCTAATTCTATTAGAAGTAATTCAGAAACCTATACGGTCTATATCTCCCTTATGAATACCATTAGAGATACTTATGATGCACTTGTTAATTTCTTTGGAATACCAAAAGAAGATGCTCGGTTTATCTTGCCAAATGCAACTAATACAGAAATTGTTATTACAGCAAACTTTAGAGAATGGAGATATATCCTTAAGTTAAGAGGAGCAAGACCAGCACAATGGGAAATCCGAAGACTAGCAATCAAGATATTAGAACTCCTGAAAGAACATGCTCCAACTGTATTTGGAGATTTAGTGGTTAATAAAGAAAAAGAAGTAATTGAAGTTAAGACCTATTAAGCAATACTTGCCAGCACTCCTTACACAAGAACCAACCATTAGAATACCTTACACATTTACCTTCTTTCTTACAAAGAGTGCAGCGGTCCCACCGCACCCATCTACTTTTTGTTGTTAATGCTTCAGTAAACCAAGATGGAAATAGTTTTTTACCTCTACGAAAAAGAAATCCAAAATCCGAATCTAATATAAATGTTACACTCCAATCATCTTTGGAACGAGTTGTTCGTCCATAGGCCTGACACAATGTTAA
>Ga0190304_1000684_pt1 | contig 15764 bp, 14 predicted proteins | sample 48700712_MG_FD_161670 | JGI IMG/M metagenome (GOLD analysis project Ga0190304, IMG submission 161670) | Hydrothermal vent sediment bacterial communities from Southern Trench, Guaymas Basin, Mexico - 4870-07-1--2_MG | ecosystem: Environmental > Aquatic > Marine > Hydrothermal vents > Sediment ... | reverse complement strand
TATACCCTAAATATCCCTTTTCCTGGAAAATGTTTATATCAGAAAAAACCCTTGTATAATTTAAAAAGACATGCTCTGAACGTAAGCCAACATCTAATCTGTTTTCTTTCGTATCTCTGAATTTCGAAAGATACAAACTTATAGGGTCGGGCCTGTAAATCTCGTCGAAGATATTTCTGGTAAATTGCAGGTAAAATCCCTTATAACCCAGAGTGATACCTTCCACCTTTTTCTTTGATCTTATCCGTAAAGGAAGAGAGTCGGCTAAGAAATAATCAAATTTCTCGATATCACCGAGGAAAATCTTTCTATCCCTCAAGATCTTGAGGGAAAATCCCCTGTATAGATAATAAAATTTTAAAGCGGGATAAAAATCTTCTCTTAATTTAATAAGGAAAAACCCGTTTTCCCAGAGGAATCCCCCTCCAAATGCATTATAGAAAATTGGATTGGTTTCTACAAAAAGCACTGTATTTCCGGTCCTGTAACCAATCTGCACATCTCCTCCATGCAAAATTTCCCTCTTGCCATGTATGTAGTCCACGCTGTTCTTCAGTTCACCGGATATAAAACCTCCCCCACCTTCAAAATAAAACAGAATAGAATCTTTGAGCGTTATAAAACGACCCACTTCTTTCTCTTCTAAACCAAGAGACACAGGTCCCTCATAAGTTAAGGCACTCCTCCACGTACTAACTCCATGGAAGAGGTGTTTTTCTCTAGAAACTTGCAATTCTCTAAAATCAAATTCCATCCTGAAAGGATAAAAAAGCCCAAGGGCAAATCTATCCAGTCCCTCCTCTGGAACATATCTCAAGTCTTCAGGTCTGGGTCTGAATTTATAAAGTGGAGAATAAATACTATCCGGTATAGGGAAAGGAACACTATTTAAAAGCATAAAAACAAGTAAGATTAACATCCTACTCCACCTTTTTAATGAGCAAGATTCCAATAATTAAAAAGAAGAGATTGGGGAACCACATGGCAGGAATAGCATTTATAACCCCTCTTCCTGCAAGTTCTTCCCCTCCCACAAGAAGCACATAGTAAATTGTAAAAAGTATGAAGGATATCCCGAAGGCAGAACCATAACCTCCTTTCTTTACAATGATTGCCAGTGGGGCTCCTATCAAGACAAATACTATGGATGCGAAGGGAATGGAAAACTTTTTGTGTATTTCCACCCAAAGTTGATTGATCCTTCTTTTGAGTATGCGGATTCTTATGCTGTCAGTAGGCGAAGTTGTTCTCAGATCATTTTTAAAGGATTCGATCTTCTCATGAAGCATCCGTATATTCATTTCCCTGTCTCCGCGATAAGTACGTTCCTGCCTCACTAGCCTGGTGTCCACAGGGATTTTGATAATCTGCTTTTTGAATTTTATCCTTCTAAATTCTTCCTTTTTCTCTCCTGTGGCCTCATGGATTTCACCATCATAAAGTTCAAGAATGAGGTATTCATCCCCTATACTATAGATTTTTCCTTTTTCTGCAATTACGGTTTTTACCCCTTTCCTGGCAACCTCCTCCAAGGTTATGTCAAATATATCCCCGGTTCTTTCGTTCTTATCACGGATATACAGAAGATAGTTGTCTATTTTGTTGAAAATACCCTTTTTAATCTCTATGGCCGGTTTTTTCTGCCTCACATCTATCATGAGGTTTTTCAATTTATGATTAGATTCAGGGAGTACGTAATTATTAAAAAGTACCATGATTCCAAAAACCAGGGTGGCGAAAAGGAGGGGAGCATAAAGGGTTCTTCTCACACTCACTCCCAGGGATTTAAGGGCCAAGATCTCAAAATCCTGTGCGAGTCTGCCGTATGCCACAAGGGCGCCTATCAATACTGCCATGGGTACGGTCAGGGCGAGAATAAATGGGAGAGAAAGCAAGAATATTTCCAGAACGGTTAGGATTTGAAGTCCCTTTTTTATGATAAGGTCTAGAAGTTCGAAAACCCGGTTAAGGAGCAAAATGATGGTTAAAACAAAAAGGCCCCCAAGAAAAGGGGAGAGGATTTCCTTAAAAAGGTATCTATCTATTCTTTTCATTTTAAAAGCCTTACAATAATATTAATAATGATTGTCAGAATGAGGGAAAGGATAATGCTTGTCATTATCGGGAGATACAATGTAAAGCCGTCTTTTTTTACAACGATATCACCAGGAATTTTAAACCCTGTTTTTTCCACAAAAAGCATAATTAGGCCCACTATAATAAGTAAAACTCCAATATATATAACAATCTTACCCAGACTCATATTTTTATTTTACCACATTTTACACGAAAATAAAACAGTTTCAATTAAATTTCATTGAGTATAAATAAATTAGAGAATCAGTTTGACATTTTTTGAGACAGACATTATTATCTTTTTGCCGTCAAGGAGGCTTTAAATATATGTCATTGATAATCAAACACTTAAACATTCCATTGATTTCTAAGAATTTGGATGGGTTTTCAACAAAAAATTGTGGAAAAACTTGTGGATTTTTGTACAACTTCTTATTTTCCAATAAGTTATCTTTAATAAGTGGTGTGGAAAACCTGTGGAAATGTGGAGGTCTAATATGAGTGAAGAGCTTCAAAGCAATTACGATACCAGGGCCGCAAGTTTATGGAAAAATATCCTGGAAATTTTGAAATCCAAGATAAGTGAAACATCCTTCAGAACATGGTTTTCTCCTACCAAAGGGGTCTCTCTCTTGGAGGATAGAATAATAGTGGAGGCCCCCAATCCCTTCTGGATAGAATGGATTGAAGAACACTACCTTTCTGTAATAAACGAAACTGTAAAAGGACTCGGTCTTAATATAGAGGTGGTGTTCAGACCAGCTCCCAAAAAAGACCCTGAAAAAAAGAAAAAATCATCTCCCATAATTTACACTCCTGGGCCAAGATTAAACAGGAGATACACCTTCGAATCCTTTGTTACAGGGAAGTCTAATGAATTTGCATATGCCGCCTGCGTTGCTGTGGCAAAATCTCCTGCAAGGCAATATAACCCCCTCTTTATCTATGGTGGGGTGGGGCTGGGAAAAACGCATCTCTTACAGGCCATAGGTAACTATCTATATGAAAAAAGAAAGAACCTGAACATCTACTATACTTCTGCCGAAACTTTTATGAACGAATTGATTAATGCTATTCAGAAGCGAAAAACCGTTGATTTCAAGCTTAAAATGAGGAAAATAGATGTTTTGCTTCTCGATGATGTACAGTTCCTTGCGGATAAGGAGATGCTCCAAGAGGAGATATTCCACACATTCAATTCTCTTTATGACGCGGACAAGCAAATAGTGATGACCAGTGATAGGCCTCCAAAACATATTTACTCCCTTGAAGAGAGGCTGGTTTCTAGGTTCCAGTGGGGACTTGTTGTGGATATTAAACCACCTGAGCTGGAAACGAGAATCGCCATTACAAAAAGAAAAATGATGGAGGAAAGATTGTATTTACCGGAAGATGTGGTTCTCTTCATAGCCAAAAACATCAGATCCAACGTAAGAGAGATAGAGGGAGCTTTAAGAAGATTGAAAGCATACATTTCTATTACGGAGGCTGATATAAACTTAGATATTGCTAAGGATGTACTCCACGACCTTATAAAATCAGAGGAAAGGGTGACAATAGAGGAGATTGTGGATGCTGTTGCTAAAGAGTTTGGAATAACATCTAAAATACTTCGATCCAAGACAAGAAAAAAAGAGGTAGCTTTAGCCAGACAGATTGCTATGTATCTAGCAAGAAATATAGTCGGGATGTCGCTGAAGGGAATTGGGACCTTTTTTGGAGGCAGGGACCATTCTACAGTTATCCACAGCATAGAAAAAATTGAAGAGATGAGGACCAATCCAAAAATTTCTACAGTCCTCAGAAGAATAGAAGCAAGATTGAAAAAATTGTGATTTTTCCACATATCACTTCCACATATTTTTATTCAAGATTGATAATGACTTATTTAACTTCTTCACACTTTACAATTACTAATAGTTGTTTTAAAATATTTTTCTAAAGGAGGTAGTTATGGAATTCACTGTGGAAAAAGATAGATTGTTGAACATTGTTCAGCAAGTTTCAACAGCACTTCCAGCAAGAAGCACCATGCCCATCCTTCAGAATATACTGTTCGAAATAAAAGACGGTAAAATGACTCTTATGGCTTCCAATCTGGACTTTTCCATAAAAGGAACCATCCCTGTGGAAAGTGTGGAAAACATTACCTTTACATTACCTGGAAAGCCCCTTCTCAGAATACTTTCCACCCTTGAACCTACAGTGTTGAATATAAGTACATCGGGGAATCTTACTAAGATATCGTGGGGAAAAAGTTATTACGATCTTGCAGGCCAGCCTTCAGAAGATTTTCCAAGGATGAAGGAATTAGACGGAAAAAACAGGGTTCAAATTTTAAGAGAAGATGTTTTAAAAGGGTTTAGCTACACAGGTTTTTGCGCTGCAAAGGATGACCCTCGCCCGTTTTTGAACGGAATTCTCATAGAAGTTGAAGATGGTGAATTCAGAATGGTGGCTTCAGATGCCCACAAGCTTGCTTTTTACTGGAAGGGGGTGGATGCCGCAGAGGGGAAGATCGAGGCTATTGTCCCCAGAAATGTTTTTGATTTTCTAAAGGGATCCGATGAGGAAAGTGTTAGAATCTCTCAGGATGGAAATAATCTATCTTTTGAATTTTCGGACACAAAGCTTATCACAAGACTCATTGAAGGTCCATATGCACCTTATAGAGAGGTAATACCAAAAGAAGAAGGATTTGTATTTAAATGTGAGAAAAAAGAACTTGAAAATATATTAAGGAGAATAAGCGAGATAGTACCCACTGGCTCAAATCTCATAGAATGGCATGTGGGTAGTACTTCTTACATACTGGCTGGCTCAGAATTTGGTGAAGCAAAGGAAGAGTTGACTGGAGATTATACAGGAGAAGAAATGAGAATAGGTTTTAATGTGAGATTTTTACATGAAATAGTGAGACACATCGATTCTGATGAAATCCTTTTACATTTTTATGACCCTCACCAGGCTGTTATGATTGAGCCTAAAAAAACAGAGGAAATGAATTACAACCTTCTATATCTCCTCATGCCGGTTAAACTGGAGTAATAGAGAAGGACGAGTATTATTCCTGTAATAAAACCTCCAATATGTGCCCACCAGGCAACACCGCCTGTTTTAGCTGCATAAGGTAGAGTGAGAATTCCTTGGAAGAATTGTAAAATAAACCAGAATCCTATGAAAAAGAGTGCAGGAATTTTTGTAAGTCTGTAAAAAAGTCCGAAGGTGAAAGGATCAGGGATAAGAGTGATTATTCTCGCATGGGGATAGAGCAGCACATAGGCACCGAGAACGCCGGATATAGCCCCTGAAGCACCGATGTTGGGAATAAGAGAAGATGGAGTAATTATAATCTGTGCAAGGGCAGCCCCTATTCCTGTTAAGATATAAAAGAAAAAATATCTTATGTGTCCAAGGGCATCTTCTACATTATCTCCAAATATATATAGATACAGCATATTTCCAGCAATGTGCATGAAACTTCCATGGAGAAACATGGATGTAAATATATTAAGAATCACAGGGTGGGAAACAAAAGGAGGTATGTCTTTAAAACGAGTTATTTCGTAGGGTATGAGGCCATATTTTAGAAAGAAATAGTTCAATCCTCTACCAAGCGACATTTCATAAAAGAAGATGATAATATTTATTCCGATGAGGACATAATTTACAATAGGAAAACTTCTTCTTGGATTTTCGTCTTTTAATGGAATCATGGAGGAAATTATAACATCGGGATAAAATTAAATCAAAAATCTTTGAAAACACTTCACTCCATCTTTAAATTTTTATCATGGATAAAGTCGAATATCTTGTCAGATTGATAGAAGAAAAAAATAGGATTTTTGTTCTTACCGGTGCTGGCGTAAGTACGGAAAGTGGGATTCCGGATTTTAGAGGAGAAAAGGGGCTGTATACAGAATATCCTGAATATGTATTTGACATAGATTATTTCAGAAAGGACCCTTCATTGTTTTATGAGGTTACAAAGAAACTTCTCCCTCAGCTTCTCGATGCTGAACCCAATCCAGCTCATAAACTTGTCTATAAACTTGAAGAAATGGGAAAACTCCTTCTTGTTGCAACTCAAAACATAGATGGGCTTCACCAGAAAGCAGGTAATAAGAAAGTAGTAGAACTTCACGGTTCTTACAAAACATCCCATTGTCTTAAATGTGGCAAGGAATTCTCCTTTGAAGACCTCGTCACAGAACTGGAAAACGTCACGGTTCCGAAATGTGAGTGTGGAGGAGTGATTAAACCGGATGTTGTATTTTTCGGGGAACCTCTCCCCCAGGATGCACTTATTAAAGCACAGGAGGCAGCCAAAAAAGCGACTCTCTGCATAGTTATGGGAAGCTCTCTTGTGGTTTATCCTGCAGCTTACCTGCCTCTCATATGTGTACAGGAAAAGGTTCCCCTTGTGATTATTAATAAGCGTGAAACAGCACTTGATAGTTTTGCATCACTAAAAATTGAAAAGAGGCTCAGTAAATTCTGTGAGAGCGTTCTGAAATTGTTGTAAATCTAAGATTATATTTTAAATTACCCGGACAATCTTTTCACTTGCAAAATTTATAATCCCCCCCTATACTATAAATTAAAAAAGGGGAACAATGAATCCTCAGAGATATATATACTCTGAACAATATGTTATTTTCTTTCACCAGAATTGTAAAAAGTATAATAATCTGAAGGAGTGGTTTGATCATGAAATTGGTACGCAAAAGGGATGGACAACTTGTTCCTTTTGATGATTCTCGAATAAAGAGAGCAATTTTTTATGCTCTCGCAGCCACTGGAAATCCAGATAAGCTTCTTGCAGAACAACTGAAAGAAGAGGTGGTGAGGATACTGGAAACAACATATGGGGATGAACTGATACCCGATATTGAAGACATCCAGGATGTTGTTGAAAAGGTTTTAATGAAGAGAGGAGAGACAGAGGCAGCAAAGCATTATATTCTTTACCGTAAACAGCATCAGGAACTAAGAGATTTTAAGGAACTCTTTAAAACAGCTATTAACCTTGTTGATAATTATCTTGAAGATAGGGACTGGAGAATAAGAGAAAATTCCAATATGTCATATTCCCTTCAGGGTCTCAATTTTCATGTCTCCTCCTCTGTTATTGCTCGGTACTGGTTGACAAAGATATATCCAGAAGATGCTGGTAAAGCACATGTGAGAGGTGATATCCATATTCATGACCTGGGGATACTCGGACCCTATTGTGTAGGATGGGACCTTGAGGACCTTTTGAGAAGAGGTTTCGGAGGTGTTCCCGGAAAAATTTCCTCAAAACCTGCAAAACATTTCAGAACTGCTCTCGGGCAGATAGTGAATTTCTTCTATACTCTTCAGGGAGAAGCAGCGGGTGCCCAAGCTCTGAGTAATTTTGATACTCTTTTAGCCCCCTTTGTGAGATATGATAATCTTTCATACAAAGAGCTAAAGCAGGCGCTTCAGGAATTTCTATTCAATGTTAATATTCCAACGAGGGTAGGATTTCAAACCCCGTTTTCAAATCTAACCTTCGACCTCACGGTTTCTCCTCTTTACAGGGACAGACTTGTTATTGTAGGTGGTAAGGAGAGAGCCGTAAAGTATGAGGAGTTCCAGCACGAGATGGATATGATAAATAGGGCTTTTATTGAGCTCATGATGGAGGGGGATGCGAATGGAAGAATCTTCACATTTCCAATTCCAACCTATAACATAACAAAGGATTTTGACTGGGACAATCCATCACTGATACCTCTGTGGGAGCTCACTGGAAAATATGGAGTTCCGTATTTCTCCAATTTTGTCAACTCAGACATGAAACCCGAGGATGCACGGTCTATGTGTTGCCGGCTCAGGCTGGATAACAGAGAACTCAGAAAGAGGGGAGGGGGTCTCTTCGGAGCAAATCCTCTCACAGGTTCAATAGGCGTGGTGACCATCAATCTTCCCAGAATCGGGTATATTTCAAGAACGGAGGGAGAGTTTTTCCACAGGTTAACCGAACTCATGGAAATAGCCAAGAAGGCCCTTGAGACCAAGAGGAAGATTCTTGAAAGGTTTACAGAGAAGGGACTTTATCCGTATTCTAAGGTTTATCTTGAGCCTATTAAGAAACTGAAAGGAGCTTACTGGGCAAATCATTTCTCAACCATAGGACTTATTGGAGTGAATGAAGCTGTTGAGAACTTCCTTGGAATACCTTTCTTCTCCAAGGAAGGGAAAGAGTTTGCAAAAAGAGTACTCAATTATATGAGGGAAATTCTTCAAGAATTTCAGGGAGAGACAGGTAATCTCTATAATCTCGAAGCCACTCCTGCCGAAGGCGCGTCTTACAGGCTTGCGAAGAAAGATCTTGAATACTTCCCTGATATAAAAATTCAAGGAACAAAGGATGAACCCTATTATACCAATTCGGTGCATCTTCCGGTTCAAGCAACTGACGATATTTTTGAGATTCTGGAATTTGAGGATGACCTTCAGATTCTGTTCACCGGTGGAACAGTGGTTCATCTCTTCATAGGCGAGAGTATCTTTGACCCTAATCTGGTGAAAAACCTTGTGAGGAAAATTGTTACCAACTATAGATTACCTTATTTCTCAATTACACCATGCTTCTCTATCTCTCCTGTTTCCGGATTCCTACCGGGAGTACACTATTATGACCCCAATCCGCATCCAAAAGAGGTTATTGAAAAGTATGGAGTTGTTGTGGAAATGGATGAGGAGGATCTGGCAAAATTACCTCAGGGAAGTTATATTGTTATTGAAGATGAGGCAGCCCGAACAGTGCATCAGCCAAGTTTGTTTCTCGGAATAGATCTCAATAAATCTGGAAAATAAAAGGAGAAAGAAAAATGGAAAAAACCGGAAGAAAAATTAAAGTTAAAGTTATTCCCTGTGAAGTTTATTCCCGGGTTGTGGGTTATTTCAGGCCTGTAAGCAACTGGAATCCGGGAAAGCAGAGAGAATTTAAGGAAAGAAAATTGATTGACCCCAAGAAACTAAAAAATGATAAAAGGCTTTCAGGGGATATCTTTAATTGATTATCCGGGACACGTAGCCTCGATAATATTTGTTGGAAGTTGCAATTTTCGGTGTCCCTTCTGTCATAATCCGGAACTTGTTTTGCCGGAAAGATTGAAGTTACTTCCAGATATTGATGAGGATGAGATAATAGAAAAATTGAAAAAAAGAAAAAAGATGGTTGATGGTGTGGAAATAACAGGTGGTGAGCCAACCCTTTACCGGAATTTGATTAATTTTCTGAAAAGGTTGAAGGAAGAGGTTCAGATAGATGTGAAGATCGATACCAATGGTTCAAATCCGGACCTCCTCCAAAGGATTCTTGACGAGGGTCTATGTGATTATGTGGCCATGGATATAAAGAGTTCGCCTCCAAAATATAGTAAGGCTTGCGGGGTTAATGTGAATCTGGAAGCCATAAAGAGGTCGGTTGAAATAATAAAAGAAAAGGCACCTGACTATGAATTCAGAACCACGGTAGTCCCTTGTTTTGTTGAAGTGGAGGATATTCCCCTCATCTGCGAATTTCTGGGTAAAGTAAAAAGATATATTCTACAAAGATACCAAAAAGGAGAACTTGTAGACCCCTCCTTTTCCTTTGAGCCCTATCCTGATTCTGTATTACAGGAGATGCTTTCAAAAATAGAATGCGCGGAGGAGAAACTTATTCGGTAGGGTGAAAACCGATTGTTCTCCTTCTGGAGTTATCCTCTTTCCTAATCTCCTCAAGTAAATCTGCTATTCTCTTTCCTCCAAATCTCTTTTTGACCTTATCATCCAGCCAGTCTGCATACATGGAAAACTGGAACAGGATGGTTGCGAAAATATTGAAATCAAGGGTCCCTATAGGCAGGGAATAACTTATAAATATTCTACCGGAATTGACACTCACATTGCCAAAGGGTTTTGCAGCATCTGTTAGTAAGTATCGGTATAATTCAGGGGTTTCCTGCACTCCTTCTATAACGTCAGCCACAAAAAGTATATTGTCATCTCCCGGAACAATATGTATTTGTGTACTTCTGTATAACAGCACAATATGCTTCTCTGTTCTCTCCCCGATCTCCTTATGGGGAAGGTTCATTATGTCCAGAAAAAGGTGAATCTGATTCCATTCTTTTTCACCTATAAGAGTCATGGTTACCTCCTTGTTTGTATTTTAGACCATAATGGTTGAAAATCAAATATCAAAACCTTGCAAATTAAATAAAGAATCGTTAAAATAATTATGAACGAATGTTAAAACTGTTTGTAATATTAGTAATTTCGGCCATTCAGCTATTTACAACTACATGGTCTAAAACACTGCATTCTAGGCCATCAATTCTCACAGTTGCAAAAGATACAAACATAGTAGCAATAGGGACGGAAAAAGGTCATATTGTTTTCTTAGGTTACGATGGCACGACCAAGGATAGTACTAGATTAGATTCACAAATTAAAGAAATAATAATTTCAAAGCAGAGAGTTTCAATATTAACCGCTAATTCTCTATATATAGGACAAAGAGGCTTAAAATCATTGAAAAGGGTCATATTACACTTAACCCCATGTTGCTGTGCAGAGGTCAAAAATTTTATATTCGTGGTAGCCAATAATAGATTGTTAATATATTCTCGACGAGGTAGAAAAATAAAAACATTAAAACTACCAGCCACAGGAAGAAAGGTTTTGGCTAAAAATGATACAATTTTCATTGCAGGGAGTAATTTTGTTATGGCTCTTCATAATCGAGGGAAGATTTTATGGAAACAGATAGTTTTTAATCATGAAGAAGATTATGGTCTTTGGAAATACTACATGGTCCCCCTCAACTTAAAAGCGTTACTACTTCTGGATAGCATGATAATCACGGATTTTTATAGTGATTCTTTAAAACAATCTTTTCTCTATGCTTTTACAAGTAAGAATGGTAAATTATTATGGGTAGATACGCTTCAACGCAAGATTTTCGACATATTATACTATAAAAATGCATTGTTTGTATCCACAGGAGACTATGGGATACGACGAAAAGCCGATGGATTTATATATAAAATAAATAAAAATGGGAAAATTATTGATTCAATTCATACTTATTTACCATTCTTACTCCTTTATGATTCCAATACTAGGATTGGTGCTTTCCCTGTGATAAGAGAATTCGATTTATTTGATGAAAATCTCAATAATACTTTTGTCACTCCATTCGGTAACATAGGAGGATTACCCCCCATGCCAGTGGATCTTAACAACGACGGATTTCAAGACCTAATTGTGCATATTGCTCCTACTTTGGATACTATTTTCATGTTCCAAGCATTATTAAACATTCTTCCAAAACATCTTAAAAAGGCAGAAGAAATGGTGAAACAAGCCGAGAAGGAGAATTCGGAAAAAGCATTGAGCCTTTTATCGTTGGCCAGAGAATATTATCTCCTTTTTGGGTCAAATAATTTGCAGGAGGTAGAAAAAAAGATAGCAGATATTTATAGGGGATTTCACCGTAAACGGACTCTATTCAAAATATTAAAGATTCTCGGCCTAAGCTTGCTCTTCTTCGTGGTATTCAATTTCTTGATTGTTGGACTTAGGGCTGCTTACTACACTCTGCCGTTTCCACCTGATCAAGCAGCTTTAAGAGAACTCGAAAGCGGATTTTATCACTCTATGAAAAAAAGACTTCTGTTGTTAAAAGGATTGCTGTCTTCAGTTACTTCAGGGGAAGGAGATCATTTTTCAATTGCCTCAACATTCAATATGGTTGTTGAAGAAATGATTAAATTGGTTGAAGAATATAGAGATGCGTTCAAAAAAGCGAGGATAAAATCTGTAAACAGAAGGAGGATATTGAGCAATCTCAGGAAATTAAGAAAAAACAAAAACGAAGTATATCTGAAAAGGCTTGAGTCAGATTTGATAAGTTTGAAAGAAGAATTTAAGAAATTTCAAGTGTCCTTGAGACATATGGTGGAAGAACTAATTGAAGAATTTAAAAAAACTAATGAATCTCCGGTAAAATTTATATATGAAATTAAAGATTTTACAGATGTTTTGCTCTACAAGGATGTCGCAAAAGTATATGAGCTTTTTATAAAAAACGCTATTCAGAATGCAGTAGAGGCCTGCGAGTGTAAGGGGGGAGGCGAAGTGAAGATTAGTCTTGAAACGAGGTTAGAGGAGAATGGCTTTGAGAGAGTAATAGTTATAGAAGATAATGGAATAGGTATGAGTGAAGAGGTATTAAAAAATTTCTGGCGAAAGGGATTTACAACAGGCAAAAAGGCTGGGCAGGGCTTAGGAATAACTGAGGATATGGTGTATTTCATCAAATTGCGCGGAAACCTTGTAGTACAAAGTAAGCCTTTGAAAGGGACTCGAATAGAAGTGATAATTAGATGAAAAACATAAAAATGTCTATACCCCTATTTTTCCTATCCATAAGTTTAGCTGTTTCTATAGGCTATTTTACAGAGTCTAAGGAATTGAAGATCATTGATAGCAGTGAACTTGTCAGTACAGCAAAACCATGGTCCTCTTTTAAATTAGAAATAGCAAAAAAGCGTAATTATGGGGGTACTTTTACATTTTTTACACCTGTTTTTTGCATAAAGAAACAAAGCATAATGAACTTTTCACCTTTTATTTCTGTGATCGATTTACATGCAGATTGCGCGATCTGGAATTTATTTAATGATTTTGTTCCAACCAGGGAGGATATGGGGCTCAAAACAATAAAAATTTTTAAAGCAGAAAATTACTTTATAATACCTCTATCTGGGTACCAAAAACTCAGTTTTTTAAAGTTAGACAAAAAATCTTTTTCTAAATTTACACTCGATTTACCTATAAAAGGGACTTTCATAGACGCTCAAACTTTTATTGGGCCTGAAAAGAAACTTAGAGTATTTTATTGTGCCACAGCCATACAGCCTTATGTACCAAATATTAAGGTTGCAGGATTAATAGATGTGAATCGGAAAAAGCAACTACATAATATCGATTTAGGAATACAAATTGTATATGCATACAATCTCTTAGACAAAAACAGCAAAGAGCCTCTAATTCTTACCGGAACCTATTCTGGTATGAATGCTACATATGGAACTTCTACAACAGACTTCTTTAGAGCCTATGTTTTTATATTTGATACCTTAGGGAATAAAAAATTTTTTAAAGCATACTGGGGGGCTTACTTAAAAGTGGTGCCTTTTATAATAAATCTTAAAAGAGAAAAGAAAATTTTTGTTTTTGGCGAAGGACATTATTTTAGACAATATGGTTTTATAGAGAAGCTGGACGCCGAGAGTTTTAACGTGGAAAGAAGTGTGTATTTTAAATCTGCTATTTATTCTCCCGTTTTCGTTGATCTGGATAGAGATGGAGATATTGAAATTGTTATTGGAACAGCGGATGGGAGGCTTATCAGTGTTACAAAAGATTTACGTGTTTTACAGGAGATCAGAATACCTCCTAAGTCCCACGATGTGGATTATCTGGAGGTTTATCCTTTACAAGCCTTTGATATGGACAATGACGGTAAAGTGGAGTGTTTTGTGAGGGTACTTGAGGAAAAGCTTATAGCCCGTACTCCCAAGGGGACACATAGGAAATTTTTACTCAGGTTTATTATATTGGATGATGATTTTAGAATAAGATTTGAGCGGAACATCGAGGATGATGGGTTTGGTCTTATTTTTGATGCAAATGATGATGGGGTTAATGAATTAGTTATAGGTGATAAGAACGGAAATTTAGAAATATGGGAGGAGTCAAATGGAAAAACCACTTATACTTATAGTAGATGATGAGGACCTTCTTTTTAAAATTTTAACTGCTAAATTTGGGAGTGATTATAGAATTGAATACAAAAAATCAGGGAAAGGTGCGCTTGACTATTTAAGAAATAACAATGAAGTCTCCTGTATTTTACTTGATAAAAATTTTAAACATATTCCTCGCTCTGAGTTGCTTGGTAATAACCCTGAACGAGAGGGACTGGTAATATTGAAAGAAATTCGATCTATTAGTAACGTTCCTGTTATCATGATTACAAGCTACGCAGATCCCCTATCTCTTGTGGAAGCATTGAAAATGGGGGCAGATGATTATATTGAATATGAGGCAATAGCTGTGGATATTAGTTTGCTCAAACACAGAATAGAGAGAACTCTGAAAAGCACACGATATGAGGAAGCAAGATTGATTGATGAGTTCGCTTCTCTTGGAGTGATTGGCAAATCAAAAAAGATGATAGAGGTTTTTAAAAAAGTTAAATCTGTAGCTCCACTTAGTGTTCCTGTGTTAATTACAGGGAGCACAGGTACAGGTAAAGAACTTATTGCAAGAACTATCCATAAATTGAGTGGACGTATTGGAGAATTTATTCCTGTAAACATATCGGCGGTTCCAGAGACTTTGCTGGAAAGTGAACTACTGGGATATAAGAGAGGAGCCTTTACTGGTGCTACAAGAGATCATCCCGGGTATATAAGGATGGCCGAAGGAGGTACCCTCTTCATCGATGAAATTGGTGATATTTCGCCAAATATCCAGGCCAAGTTGCTCAGGATAATGGAAGATGAAGAGTTTATTCCTGTTGGTGGGGTTAAAAAGGAAAAAGTGAATACTAGATTTGTTTTTGCTACAAATAAAAACATCGAAAGGTTGGTGAGTGAAGGTAAATTCAGGGAAGACCTCTACTACAGGGTTAAGGTATATTCCATTCATCTTCCGGATTTAAAGGAAAGAAAGGAGGATATTTTAGAATTAGTTGAATATATCCTGACCACACGCAGCTCTCTTGTGAGTAATAGAACCCCATGCATAACACGAGAGGCTCTTCAGTATCTGAAAAATTTTGACTGGCCCGGGAATGTGAGACAACTTGAAAATGTAATTTTAAGGTGCCTCGTTGATACTAACGGTATAATTACTCTAAAAGATGTGGTTAAGGCTTTAGAGAGCAAAAAAGATGAGTTATTTATTAATGTGGGTAATTTCAAAGAGGGGATAATATCCAACTATCTTTCTTCACATACTTTAAAGGAAATCGAGGAAAGGGCTATACTGGAGACAGTAAAAAGGGCTAAGGGAGATTTAAAGAAAGCTGCAGGCATGTTGGGAATAGCTCTCTCTACGCTTTATGTGAAATTAAATAAGATAAAGGGCAAACAAAATTAATTTTTCTTAATTTATTTTAATTTCTAAAATCTGAAAAATTATTTTTCGCTTGTTTCCTCAGAATTACTTAAGAAGCTATTGGCAATTCTTTTGATATTTTATATAGTGCAAAACAAATGATGTGGAGTAGCATGGTGTTAAGAGTGAAAAAGACTGGGAGCAACAAAGATTGGGGGTCAAAGTTTGTGATCAATTTATAAACATAGAGAGATTATGGATGCTCCAGTTTTTGTGAGTATTAAATGAATTATTTAAATCTCCAAAATTATATGTTCTAACTTCCTTTTTGGTACGTGATGTACACCCTTATCATCCCTCCAGTACCTTATATCTCCATCAGGGCCCACTTCTTCAATGACTACTTTTTCTTTTGGTTTTCCCAGGGCTATGACCAGGAGAATTTCGTATCTTTCAGGGATATTAAGAGTTTTTCTCAGAGCTTCTCTATCTATGGAGCCAATTATGCAACCTCCAAGTCCCTTTTCTATGGCACCGAG
>Ga0190304_1000683_pt1 | contig 15769 bp, 10 predicted proteins | sample 48700712_MG_FD_161670 | JGI IMG/M metagenome (GOLD analysis project Ga0190304, IMG submission 161670) | Hydrothermal vent sediment bacterial communities from Southern Trench, Guaymas Basin, Mexico - 4870-07-1--2_MG | ecosystem: Environmental > Aquatic > Marine > Hydrothermal vents > Sediment ... | reverse complement strand
TTCTCCATCAGGTAAATTTCTCATTTTGAAATATTCCTGTTTAAGCAAACTGTCAGGAAGCATTTCGAAATATTTTACAATAGAAGATCCTTCTTCAAAACTATCCAGATGCATTTCCTTAATTTGACTATCTATTAAAGTGTCAAGTAAATTAAGATATGCCGTAATACGTTTTGCTCTCCAGTCTTCCATACCTTTAGGAATGGGAGTATATGGAATATTATTTTTTTCTGAATGATATTTACGCATTTGCTCTATAAGGGCATCATCGACCAGCGAAATTACAGATGAAATGCCGAATTTAGCAACTTTCAGAGCTGTGTCTATAGAAAAACCCGTACCCATAACAGGTATTTGAAACGAATGGGGCTCTATATGATATGTATTCATTTAATCCTCTTTTAGTTATTACAACAACAAACAATATTAGCCGGTTCATAACTAATAATAAGATAGGGTATTCTTTGAAAAAAAGCAATGGTAAAGTTTTGAAATAGATACTATTAAACATGAATATTAGAACCTACTTCCTCTTTGCCAACATTCTCGAAAGCCGAAGAGCAAGAGAATTACCCCTTTTAACAACATCATTTCCCGTTTTTTGCAAATTACTGTACGCTGCCTTCCTATCCGGGACAAATACAACATAGTTCATCTCTGCTGATACATTATGAACAGGATAACAAGTAATTTTCGTATTATTACTATCAGTTTCTACAGGTATATGCTGTCTTGAAAGTTCGAGCATTAATACGGGAATACTTAAGTCTGTAAAAACTTTATCAATCCTGCTGGATTTTAGATCCCCTCTGGTAGTTTTAGTTTTATCTGCAAAAGCATTATTGGAATAGAGTATTGTTCCAATAACATCTGTAACAACCAGGGGCAGAGAAATATTATTTACCAGAAACTCATTTAAATTTGCAAGAGCACTTATTTTCATAGTTTTACGGATATTAAGATTATTAATTTGTCTGTAAATAAGCTTAAGTTTCTCACCAAGAGGGCCCAGCCCTGAAAAATGTTTTGCAGGGTATATATCACTGTAACGACTCATTTCTATGAGTTTGTCCAGATGCCGATCAACATGACGAACACGAAAAAGGAGAAAACCAAAACCTATAACAAGTACTACTGCAGTTACAATAAAATAAAACAGAAAATTTTCTGCCTGAAATCTAATTGCCTCTCTAGAAAGATTAGCAGATCCTAAAATTTGTTGATAACCAAACCAACCAGCTCCAAGAGAAACTGCTATAACAACAATTGCAAGGATAATAAGAAGAGTCCTGTTAATTAATAACATAATAAGCTCCTATAACTTCCTAAAAGCATCAAGATCCTCATTTTTCCCGACAATCAGCATTATATCCGACTCCTGAAGAATTTCAGCAGCATCGGGAAACACTGCATTGTCAGTTTTAACAGGATTACCTTCTTCATCAACACTTAGAGTAGTTCGCAATATTGCTACAATATTTACGTGCATTTTATTACGTATATTAAGCTTTGCTAATGTTTTCCCAAGAAAATCCTTCGGTACATAAACTTCAGCAACACTAATATTTTCAGTTACAGAAATTCTATCCAATACCTCCGGAGAGATAAGACGTTGTGCTATACGCTGACCTTCCTCAATTTCGATATTTACAACCTCATCCGCACCAACCTGCCTAAGAACCTGATGATGTATTTCTGTAACAGCTCTTGCAACAATGTAGGGGATCCCAAGACGCTTAAGGATTGCAGTCGTTAATATACTGGCTTCAATATGCTCCCCAATTGCAACTATTGCAACACTGATATCTGCATAGGGAATTTGGTTCATGGCTGTCTCATCAGTAGAGTCCAACAGAATGGATTGAGTAGCAATATCTTTTACTTTTTCTATAAGAGAAGGATCCTTATCTATTGCTATAACCTTCCCACCTCTTTCTGACATAACTTCACAGACTTTTAATCCAAAAACTCCCAGTCCTATGACTGCAAAAATCTTATCTTTCTCTTTTGCCATTCATTGCTCCTATTCCTTCTGAATTATCCTATAGATATATCTGCCTGTGGATATTTTATTTTTAACTGTTTATGCCCTCTGGACGCAGCAGCAAGAAGTGTCAGGGGGCCAAGGCGTCCAATAAACATTAAAACAATTATAACAAATCTTCCAGGATCACTCAAATGCGGTGTTAATCCTGTAGAAAGTCCCACTGTTCCAAAAGCAGAGACAACTTCAAACATTATATTCTCAAGGGGAGCACTTTCTGTCAAAGAAAGGATGAAAGTTCCAGTCATAACAGCAATAACTCCAAAAAGAAGAATCATAAAAGCTTTTGAAACCAGTTCAGCAGGAATTGACTTTTTTAGTAAAATAACGTCATCTTCATTTTTCCATGCAGATTTAACTGCTGCACCAAGAACGGCCACTGTATTTACCTTTATACCTCCTGCTGTACTGCCGGAAGCTGCACCGATAAACATGAACATCATCATTATTACAAGCATTGCAGTTGAAAGATGTTCAAAACTAACAGAATTAAACCCTGCTGTTCTCAATGTAACAGATTGAAAAAAAGCTGACAAATACTGAGTCCCGAGACTCATACCTTTTAATGTCCCACTATGTTCAATTGCATAGAATAAAAACGTACCTGTCAGTAATAGTATAAAACTTATAACCAAAACTATTTTTGTATTTAATGTTAATAAGGGTGTCCTAATAGTACCTTTTTTCCTTATTTTCTGAAACTTTGAATATAATATCAATTTCAAATTTGCTATAACAGAAAAGCTAATACCTCCGGCAATTATTAAAAATGCTATACCACCGGATATTATCAGACTACTGTTAAATCCTGTAAGGCTATCAGAATACAGTGAGAAACCTGCATTGCAAAATGCAGAAACAGCATGAAAAATGGAATAAAAAACAGTATAACCAAGTTCTAGTGAAGTATTTTTAAGGAACCCGATAAAAAGGATTAAAGCTCCAAAAGCTTCAATTAAAAAAGTGGTGCCTACAATAGACTTGAGAGTTTTAGAAATACTGCTCATATCATCATTACTCAGCATATATGATATAAGAACCTTATCTTCAACAGACATAGTTCTTCTTAATATAAATACAGTAAAGTAACTTAGAATCATTATTCCCAGCCCACCAATCTGAATTAATACAAGAATAACTATCTTCCCCCATATGCTAAAATAAACAGCAGTATCTACAACTACAAGGCCTGTTACACATACAGCAGAAGTTGCAGTAAAAAGAGAATTCATAAAAGACAAGCCATTTCCTTCCACTGCTGTAAAAGGCATCATAAGAAGAAGAGTCCCGCCCAATATTATCAGCAAAAAACTCATAAAAATTGTTTGTGCCGGATGTACATGAATATTTTCCAGAAGAGAAGCAAGTCTTTTAAACCTGCTTAAAACTTTTAGCAATAAAAAAATATTCCTAACAATCAAAACCATCATTGCAACCCCTGAGCTTCTTTGACTTAGGGGAGTAAATAAAATAATTTTATTATAGGCAAACAGAACTATGAATATTAAAACAAAGAAGAGAGAAAAAATGTTTTTTCTAATATAAATGGTTTTATATACAGCATGCTTGTATTCTAAAAAAACTTCTTTAATTAGTAAATAAAGAATAATAAAATCAAGCACATTGGTTATTACAAAAGCTATATTGGAGGAAAAGTCCATCTGTTCGATAAAAAGGGATACTATACTTAAAAGAAGCGTGTAGAAGATAATCAGATTCAGTTTCTGTTCACTTTTGTTCAATCTAAAATTCCCTATATAATAAAACGTCGTGTAAAACAAGTAGAGACGCACAACCATGCGTCTCTACATATAATCACAAAACAAATATTTATAAAAGGGGATTTTCTACCAGATATTTTTCAGCATCAAGAGCAGCCATGCAACCGGTACCTGCTGAAGTTATTGCCTGACGGTAGACTCTATCCTGGACATCCCCGGCTGCAAATACGCCCTGAACACTTGTTTTTGTAGAATCTGCTTTTGTTACTATATAACCTGTTTCATCCAGCTCTATCTGTCCATCAAGAAATGATGTATTTGGTGTGTGACCAATTGCATAAAACAAACCCTTTGCTTCCTGTTTATATTCTTCACCTGATTTTACGTTTTTTAACAGTGCATATTCAAGAACCTCGGATCCACCTACATCCAGGAGAACAGTGTTCCAGAGGATTGTAATTTTTTTATTGGCAAGAACTCGTTCCTGCATAGCTTTGGAGGCACGAAGTTCATCCCTTCTGTGAACCACATAAACCATAGACCCAAATTTAGACAGATGCATTGCTTCTTCCATAGCAGTATCACCACCACCAATTACAATAAGAGGCTGATTTCTAAAAAGGGGAAGAGCTCCATCACAAACAGCACAGGCAGATATACCTTTTTGCCAGAATTTTTCTTCATTTGGAACACCCATTCTCTTTGCTATTGCACCTGTCGCTATTATAAGAGCAGCTGTATCCATTTCTCTTGAAGCAGTTTTGACCTTAAAAGGTCTCTTTGATAGATCTAATGATTCAACAGTCTCTGTAAAAATTTCAACTCCCTGGCCAACAGACTGTTTACGGATTATAGCCATTAATTCAGGACCCGCCATACCCTCCGGAAAACCAGGGAAATTTTCTATCTCATTTGTTGTTGTAAGCTGTCCTCCTGGTGCAATTCCACCAGCCATCCAGCCCTCAAACAGTGTTGTGTCCAAACCTGCTCTTGCGGAATATATTGCTGCAGTATGACCTGCAGGACCCGATCCCACTATTATTATGTCCTTCATATAAATCTCCTATAAAAAATCACGTAAAGACACCCTATAGGGCGTCTCTACGTGAATATAATTAAATTCATATATAACGTCAATCTGAAAAATTAATATCCCAAATCCAGCATAGAATCTGCAACTTTTCTAAAACCTGCAATATTTGCACCTTTCACATAATTAATATAACCATCCGACTGTTTGCCTTCTTTTACACAGGCAATATGAATATCTCTCATTATTCTACGTAATTTATCATCAACATCTTCTGCCGCCCATGAATATTTCATAGCATTCTGAGACATTTCAAGCCCCGAAACAGCAACACCACCGGCATTAGCAGCCTTCCCCGGACCAAAGGGGATTTTCTTTGCTAAAAACTTATTAACTGCTTCTGTTGTACATCCCATATTTGAAGTTTCAATTACATATTTTACACCTGAATTAATTAAAGTTTCCGCATCATCTTCATTAAGCTCATTCTGAAATGCACAGGGGAATGCCAGATCAACTTTTACTTCCCACGGCTTCCTGCCTTCAAAAAATTTAGCACCAAATTTTTCTGCGTATGGTTTAACTACATCATTATTTGAAGATCTAAGTTCAAGCATATAGTCCCATTTTTCCTGTGTGCCTACACCATCTTCATCAAGAATATACCCATCAGGTCCGGAAATAGTAATAACCTTAGCTCCAAGTTCTGTGGCTTTAATACAAGCTCCCCATGCAACATTTCCAAATCCGGAAACAGAAACTATTTTGCCTTTTAATGTATCTCCATGGGCTTTTACAATTTCATCAGCAAAATATACAGTACCATAACCAGTAGCTTCAGGTCGGATTAAAGACCCACCCCAGTTTCTTCCTTTCCCGGTAAGAACTCCCGTGTTTTCATCTTTTAATCTTTTATACTGACCATATAGATAACCTATCTCCCTGCTTCCAACTCCAATATCCCCGGCTGGAACATCTGTTTCAGGACCGATATATTTCTGGAGCTCTGTCATGAAAGACCTGCAAAAACGCATTATTTCAGTATCCGATTTACCCTTGGGGTTAAAATCAGAACCACCCTTGGACCCACCCAGGGGAAGAGTTGTAAGACTATTTTTAAACATCTGTTCGAACCCTAAAAACTTTAAAGTACCCAGAGTTACACTTGGATGGAATCTTAATCCTCCTTTGTAGGGACCGATACTATTATTAAACTGAACCCTATATCCCTTATTTACCTGTATTTCACCTTCATCATCTTCCCACTCAACCTTAAACATAATAGTCCTGTCCGGTTCAGTAATTCTTTCAAGAATTTTTGCATTCAAATATTCCGGATCATTATTTACTACATCTATAACCGATTCCAATACCTCATTTACAGCCTGAATAAACTCAGGTTCACTGGGGTTTCTCATTTCCAAAACAGACATAAATTCCTTTTGATTGTACATTCCCATACCCTCCAAATAAACTAATTAGATATCTATGGGCGAACAGTAACGCCATGGTCTATAACAGTCAAGATAATAAATCTCAAAATAATGCTTTATCCAATTATTTAATATATACTTTACTGTAGAAGGGAAATAAAAGATTGAATATTATATATTCAAGAATGTGAAAAGAACTGTATTGCTTGAACAACCTCAATACGGAGAGGAAATATGGATGGTATAACTATCACTTTTTGATACTATCATAAGGATATTACAAATGGAAAAATCTACTTTTATTTTAAAGAAAACAGAATTCAATAAACTAATGTCACTCCGAATCCAGGAAATAATGCTGGTTTGCAGTCCTTATGATAAATTTATGCTTGAAGAAGACGGAAGAATTGATGAACAATTATTCCAGGAATATATGTCTTTAAACCTTCACTATCCACCCAGAATTACTCAGGTATCTACCGCAGAGGAAGCAACAACAACACTGGCCAAAAAATATTATGATTTAATAATACTCATGCTAAGTGTTGGAGAGGATACCCTTGTAAACCTTGCAGAAACCTTCAAGAAAAAATATCCCATGAAACCTGTAATTTTGCTTACTCCATTATCTACGCGGGAAACAATGGACAGACTTAAAATGAAAAATTTTGGTTCTATTGACTACATTTTTTCCTGGCAGGGAAATACAAGTATTATGCTTGCCATGGTCAAGCTACTGGAGGATCGAATGAATATTGATCCTGATATAAACAATGTTGGGGTTCAATGTATTATACTTGTAGAGGATTCAGTACGGTATTATTCAAGCTATCTTCCTCTCATTTATGAAACTCTGTTTAAGCAGGCAAGAAGTCTTATGAAAGAAGGTCTGAATGAATGGGAACAGACTGTTAGAATGAGAGGCAGACCTAAAATCCTCCTTGCCCGATCATTTGAAGAAGCCATATCCCTGTATGAAAAATACAAAAAAAATGTACTGGGAGTTATATCTGATATAGCCTACTTAAAAAATGGGGAAATAGATGATAAAGCCGGACTGTATCTATGTGAACACATTAGAAAAGAAAATTTAGATTTACCTGTTCTTCTCCAATCTTCCCAGCTGGAACATAAAAATGATGCAGAAAGATGCGGTGCTTCATTTATTTATAAACATACAAAAACACTTCTTAAGGAACTGGGGAATTATATTCGAATAAATTATGGTTTTGGAGATTTTATTTTTAGAAACCCAAAAACCCTTGCAGCTGTTGGACATGCAAAGGATTTAAGAGATCTTCAGCACAAGCTATTAACACTGGATGATGATATTTTTTCCTATCATGTTAAAAATAATGAAATTTCGAAATGGCTAAAGGCGAGAGCACTTTTTAATCTTGCAGCATACCTTAGACCAAAAACTATAAGTGATTTCCCAAACATCCACGAAATGAAACAGTATATTTATCAGGTAATACAGGATTATCGGACACAGCATGGAAGAGGAATAATAGCAGAGTTTAACAGTATTAATTTTGATGAGTTGTCTTTTTTCTCAAGAATAGGATCAGGATCACTGGGAGGAAAAGGACGTGGTCTTGCATTTACAGATCTTCAGTTGAAAAGAAATTCTATAACAAATAAATTTAAAAATATAATTATTTCCATACCAAGAACCGTAGTTCTTACAACTGAAGTTTTTGATAACTTTATGCAGGAAAATGATCTTTATGAAACTGCTCTTGCAGATACAGAAGATGAATTAATCATAAATGCATTTTCAGAAGCAATAATACCTGCTAAATTTACAGAAGATTTACAAGCCATTCTAAAGGGGATAACAGATCCCATAGCCGTTCGTTCCTCAAGCCTTCTTGAAGATTCCCAATATCAGCCCTTTGCAGGAATATATTCTACTTATATGCTGCCAAATAATAGTTCTGACCCAAAAATCCGTCTAGATGATCTCTGCAAGGCAATTAAGAATGTTTATGCATCAACATACCTGAAACAGAGTAAAGATTATATGAAAGCCACAAATAATATTGTAGAAGATGAAAAAATGGCTGTTATTATTCAGGAAATTACCGGGAAGAATTATGGTGCTAAATTTTATCCTAATATTTCGGGGGTAGCCAGATCACTTAATTTCTATCCTATAGAATCTGAAAAAGCAAAAGAAGGTATAGTAAACATAGCTTTTGGCCTTGGAAAAACTGTGGTGGAGGGAGGAATATCACTTAGATTTTCCCCATATCATCCAAAAAAGGTTATTCAGCTTTCAAATCCTGCCCTGGCTATGAAATCTACCCAAAAAGAGTTCTATGCATTGGATATGACAAAAACAGGGGAACTTACTTCTTCAAACGAACAACTTAACCTTATGAAACTCCCCATTGAAGATGCTGAAGAGGATAACTCTCTTAAAATGCTTGCTTCCACTTATGACTTTCAAAACAATAGACTAAGAGATGGAACCGCAAGACAGGGCAAACGGATTCTAAGCTTTTCCAGTATACTTAAATACTCAATGTTCCCTTTAGCAGAGATAATTAAAACGATACTAAAAATGGGAGAGGACAGTATGAATGTTCCCATTGAAATTGAGTTTGCAGTAAATTTAGACACAAAGGAAAATGAACCAAAACTATTCAGCTTTCTTCAGATCAGACCAATTGTAAAGGACTCTGAAGGTTCAGAAACTGATGTGAATATAGATAATAGTAAAAATGTAATTATTTATTCCGAAAAAGCTCTTGGTAATGGTGTTTATAAAAACATCCATGACCTTATTTATATTAAACCGGAAACATTTGATCCTGTTAAGACGAAAATAATGGGAAAAATGATTGGAAAGTTAAACTCTAAATTTGATAATACTGGAAAATATTATGCACTTGTTGTTCCTGGTAGATTGGGATCTACTGATCCATGGTTGGGAATTCCCATCCCCTGGACAGATATTTCCCATGCAAGAATAATTACAGAAGCGGGAACAAATAATTTCAGAGTCGAACCCAGCCAGGGAACACATTTCTTTCAAAATATTACTTCCCTGGGATGTGCATATCTGACAATCAATCCATATAGTAATGATGGATTATTTGATATTAACATTCTATCAAAAATGGATGCTGATTATGAAAATGAGTATATACGGCATGTTCGTTTCAAAAACCCTCTGAATATAAGAGTAGATGGCAGATCAGGAAAAGCCATAGTATGTTATAATCTTCCGGGGTAAACTTTTAAAGCTTCTTTAAGTATATTAATAGCAATTTTTAAATCATCTTTATTTAAAACATATGCAAGACGAATCTGATTTTTACCAAGCCCTGGAGTAGAATAAAACCCTCCTGCAGGTGCAACCATTGTTGTTTCTCCATTTAACCTGTAATCAGATAAAAGCCACTTTGCAAAATCATCCGCATTTTCAACAGGCAGCTCCAATATCATATAAAAAGCACCCTCAGGCTTTTTTGCCAAAACACCGGGAATACTTGATAATTCCTTAAAAGCCAAATCTCTACGATCTTTATACTCTTCGATAACATTCTCAAAATAGGACAAAGGTGTATCAATTGCAGCAGAGGCTGCCAGTTGATCCACAGTAGGAGGACAAAGTCTTGCCTGTCCAAATTTTAATATTAGATTTTGCAAGTCCTTATTCCGGGTAATAATCCATCCTATTCTTGCTCCACACGCAGAATACCTCTTGGAAACTGAATCTATTAGAATTGCATTCGCTTCAATATCATCAAATTCCATTATAGAAATAGCTTTTCTTTCTCCATAGGTAAATTCCCTGTATGCCTCATCCGAAATAATGTACAAATTATACTTTTTTGCAAAAGATATTAATTCTTCCAGTTCTTCTCTTGAAAAGACAACTCCTGTGGGATTCCCCGGATTCGAAAACATTACAGCTCTTGTTTTACCGTTAAGTTTTTCTTTAAAAGCTTCCATTGGAGGAAGATGAAAGCCATCACTGATTTTTGTTGTAACCGGAACTATACTAACTTCTGCCATTGAAGCAAATCCATTATAGTTTGTATAAAAGGGTTCCGGTATTAAAACCTCATCTCCAGGAGATAATGCAGCCATTAGGGTAAAAATAATAGCTTCACTTCCTCCTGTAGTGATAAAAATATTATCTGCTGTAATATCCGGACAAATACTGTTATATGATTCAGCCAGTTTTTCTCTGTACGAGGCAAGTCCGTTACTGGGGCCATATGCAATAATCTCAGGAACATTTTTATATGCATCCTGCATAATTTTTGGAGTTTTAATATCAGGCTGACCAATATTTAAATGATAAACCTTCACACCTTCTTTTTTTGCAGTATCAGCATAAGGTGCTAATTTCCTAATTGGACTTTCCTGCATTTTCACATTTCTATTGGATATTTTCATAGAACTAAGCCTCTCTGTCTATTTTTTAGAAAGTATATTTACAATATATAATTCAATATATTGTATAAATTCATCTTTTTTCTTTATTTTTTCAAAGGCACTGTTTTCACCAAGATGCACCGCAATATTATGGATTCTACCTATATCCGGAGGTTTAACTGAAAAGCCCTTTTTCATTCCCCGTATATAATCCCTTATCATTGAGTCAACATCCTCTATAAAATCTTTTTTTGCCTTTCCATCCATTAAAGGATTCCAAATATCTATCAAAGAACTAATAGCTTCACCCAGGGAACCATTTTCTCCAACATAATGTTCTTTAAGAATGGAAACTGCTTTTCTATATTTTGCCAATTGTTCCTTAGAAGTTTTCACTCTGCCAGATCCCGAGGATACAGAATTTTGTTTTGATTTACCAAAACTTTCTACTGCGTTATTTTCTTCAATACTACTTTTCTTCCTGCTTATCCCTGGTTTGGCATGAACAGGTTTGTTAAAACTGCCAACAAGTTCCGAGGGATCCTTAATCCCTTCCGCTCCTTTCTTAACACTTGAAAATAGTTTTGATAAAATATGAAATAAAGGACCTATAACAGGAAGGGTTTTCCATACAGGAAGCATTGATTTTGCATTGTTATACAAACTTTTCCTATCCAGACGGAATATCTCATCCAGAGATCTGAAATTATCCCTGCTTCTATTAAATAATCGCTCAGTTTCGAAATAAACTTCTCTTGGAGGTTTTGTTTCTTCCAGGCATAAAAGCAGATAATCAAACTTCATAAGCATGGTCAAAACCGGATCCATATTTCTTACACGTAAAGCTATATCTTCAACAAAAAGATTTCTGTCATTCATCATTTCAAGACGCTTAAAATCTCCCAGAACATCTTTCCATTCATCAATATACTGGTTGTGAAGCTCTCTTGAATCTTCCTGTATTTTCCTTAATAGAAGAGAAAGATATTTTTCTTTATTCATAAATAAATATTTATTGGAAGAAGTATCAAACTTTAAAATATCAGGAATAATTTGTTCCTCTGAGGAACTTGTTCGTTTTTCAAGATATTCTGATAATTCGCTTCTGTCAATTTTCCGGGATAAAGGAAACCCGCTTTTATCTCTAAATCCCATTATATCTGTAAAAGAGAAGATATAGGGAGACTTACGTAAACCCACTTCTACAAGTTTAAAAGATAATTCCTTATCTCTTTTTTTCTGTTTTGCACCTTTATAAAATAAGTTATAAAAGCCAATAAGATATGCAGCCTGTGAAAAACCATGCTCTCTTTCCAGTTTTTCTTTTTTCTCTCTAAACTCCTTAATAATAAGGGAAGAAAAATGTGACCAAAATTGAAAGGTAAAATCATCAGGATTCATTATCGTGGCTATTGCCAGATTCCTTTGACTGATTATCTTTGTAAACAACTCTTTTATTACCTGATCTTTATGCTGAAATGACCCCTGCAATCTATGAAATATAAAATCATAATTTCTTTTTATAGTTAAATAAATTCGAAATTTTGATATACATAACTGAAGTAATTCAGGATCAAGTAAATTAGACAATACAACTAAACTTCTAATCCCTTCGGGAAAATTAATTCGAACAAGCCTGGAATTATCTTTATTATCTGATTTTAAAAGCTCAAGAAACCCGGTCTTTACATCAATAATCTTAATAATTTCATTGGGGAAATTTCCACCAAAGGAGGATTCATCTGGAAAAGGCCGTTCAGGATCCAATTCAAGTTCGTCATATGCCTTTTTTATACTTTCAGCATAAAAATCAAGTAGTGTAATGTTTGCTATACGGCCATGTTTTTTTTCAACAGCACAAATTCCATCTGTTACCAGTTTATCAACAACATGTGATAATGCTTCAATTGAATAATTTGAAAAGTCTGTAAACTTTGGACGTTTCCGGCATATATCAACAGACCATTTCTCAGAAAGTTTTTGCAGATCCGAAATGCTTATTGTAGGTATTTTGCGTTTCCTGGTATAAGTTTTTAGTATATATAGCAGATCCTGCCATTCTGACATCCTTACCTACCTCTATTAATTGCAACTATTGTATTATAGAAAGGGAAACACCCTTGTGCAAGAGACCCCTCACTTAATTACTCTCATCATCTGCCGAAGAAAAAATATTCCAGAGAGGATCTTTGGGAGCAGGAGCTATAACATCTACAAGGACCTTGCTGACAGGATGGATAAAACTTATTCTACGAGCATGAAGGTGAATACCTCCACCAGGATTTGATCTGGGAAACCCGTATTTTAGATCACCCTTAATTCGACAGCCAACAGCAGCCAGCTGAGCACGAATCTGATGATGCCTACCAGTGTGAAGCTCTATTTGTAACAAATAGTATCTGTCTGTAGCTTTTACAACTGTATAATCCAATCTTGCTAGTTTACTGCCTTTAAGAGAAGAAGAATGGGCATATGATTTATTCTGTTTTTGATTCCGCAGCAGATAATGTTCAAGAACTCCCTGCTCCTCAGGAGGCATAGCATCGGTTACAGCCCAATATATTTTTTTTACTTCATTATCTCTAAACATATTGTTCAATCGACTCAAAGCCTTACTGGTTTTGGCAAAAACTACGGCACCACTCGTTGGCCTGTCCAGACGATGGACTGTACCAAGGAATACATTCCCTGGTTTATTATAGTTGGTTTTAATATAAGCACTTACACTGTCACCAAGAGTTTTATCTCCTGTTTTATCTCCCTGTACGAGTTCTGATGTAAGTTTATTTACAATAATAAGATGGTTATCTTCATATAGAATTCGGAGTTTTACGGCTTTATCCCCTGCATTTCCGGTATTTTTATTAGTCATTTAACATCAGCTCCTGGATTTCATAAACTTAATAGTTTTTACCTCTTTTGTACTCAGCCTGTTTCCACCTGCTTTAACATTTTTTACAAGAAAATCCCCAATAGCCCACCTTTCTTCAAGTATTTTAATTCTTGGTTTTGGAACATAGCTAATGGCAACATCAATATCCTCTTTCAGGCTTAATTTAAGAAGTTTGCAATTATCAGGTAAAATTTGATAAGACTTATCAAGTATAAACTTCTCAATTTTAAAACGCTTTATAAAGACAAACTTTGTTGTATTATTTATGTAAAGAACTGAAAAAACGTTTCTTTCAAGATTTTCCTTATCTGCAAGACCGCAGTAGAGCATTCCCTTATCTACAAACAATCGGTGAGGAACATCCGTAACTGAATATATCCCATTTCTCCTTATTATCAGGATTCGGTCATAAGAAGATACTTTAAATTGTGATTTACCTGTTTTTACATCAGTACCAAGATAACCAGTATCCGGATCATAAAATAAATCGATATCCCTTTTTGCAGCTTCTCTTGCATCAATTTTTTGAAAAGAGATTATTTCTGTTTTCCTTTCAAACCTGTTTCTATTTTCACTTAATACGTCTTCGAGAAAAGACACAGCGTACTCTGTTAAATTCTGCAGCTTATATCGAATATCCTTTAATCTTGCATTAAGTTCTGCAATCTCTTTCTTAGCCTTATTAATATCATACAGGGAAATTCTTCTTATAGGAATTTTAAGTAATCTTTCCACATCTTCTTCTGTAACTTCTCTTTTTATCTCTTTCTTAAAAGGTATAAAGCCATCCATTACGGCCTTACGTACAGACTCACTGGTAGCTTTATCCTCTATATTTTTATATATTCTCTCTTCTATAAAGATACGTTCAAGGGTTCTTGTATGGATTTTATCTTTGACATCAGATTCAGAAACTCTCAATTCCGCCTTAAGAACATGTAGAAGATGTTTTGCATGATAGTTAATAACTTCTGTTACTGTCATTACAGTTGGCAAATTATTATTTATAACCAGTAAATTAATTGAAATTGAATACTCACAATCTGTAAAGGCATAAAGAGAATCAACAACATCTTCAGTATGAACATTTCGTGGGAATTTTATCTCAATTTCTACTTTATCCGTTGTAAAATCATTTATACTACCAATTTTTATTTTTCCCTTCTTTACTGCATTTTCTATAGAAGAAATAACACTCTCTGTAGTCGTTCCAAAAGGGATCTCCCTTATTATCAGTTTTTTGTCATTTGAAGTATCAAATTTCGCACGAACCAGCACTTTACCAAGCCCATCCTGATACCCTGAAACATCAATATACCCACCTCCCGGAAAATCAGGAAAAAGCTGAAAAGACTCTCCATTTAATGATGATATTACGGCTTCAAGTACTTCATTAAAATTATGAGGCAGTATTTTTGTAGCCATTCCAACGGCAATACCCTCCGCACCCTGGATTAATAGAACGGGTATTTTTGAAGGAAAAGCAACAGGCTCCCTGTTCCTGCCATCGTAGGATTCTTCATACTCAGTAATTGCCGGACTGTAAAGAATTTTTTTAGCAAAGGGAAGAAGACGGCATTCTATATACCTTGCAGCAGATGCAGAATCTCCTGTAAAAATATTTCCAAAGTTTCCCTGTTTTTCAATAAAAACATCTTTATTAGCCAAAACAACAAGAGCAGAATAAATTGAAGCATCTCCATGGGGATGATATTTCATGCAGCTGCCTACAACATTTGCAACCTTATGGAATTTACCATCATCCATCTCGAAAAGAGAATGCAGGATTCTTCGCTGTACAGGTTTAAATCCATCTCGAACATCAGGGATAGCTCTGTCTTTTATTACATAGGACGCATATTCAAGAAAATTCTGTTTATACAGGTTTTCAACATAACTCATTATATTAGATTCTCCATTATATACTCTCTTCTTTCAGGCGTGTTTTTACCCATATAAAACTGCATAGTATCCTTAATATTTTTAAGAGTCTTAACATTTACCTTAACCAGTCTCATGTCTTCCCCTATAAACTGTCCAAATTCCTTTGGTGAAATTTCCCCCAAACCCTTAAACCTGGTCACTTCTGCATTACTAATTGTCTTAAAAGCTTCATCCCTTTCCTTTATATTATAACAGTAGATGGTTGACTTTTTATTTCTAACCCTAAAAAGGGGTGTTTCGAGTATATGAATACGACCGGCAATAACCAACTCTTCAAAATAACTAAGAAAATAGGTTAATAAAAGATTG
>Ga0190304_1000682_pt1 | contig 15775 bp, 16 predicted proteins | sample 48700712_MG_FD_161670 | JGI IMG/M metagenome (GOLD analysis project Ga0190304, IMG submission 161670) | Hydrothermal vent sediment bacterial communities from Southern Trench, Guaymas Basin, Mexico - 4870-07-1--2_MG | ecosystem: Environmental > Aquatic > Marine > Hydrothermal vents > Sediment ... | reverse complement strand
TCTCACTGAAAGGGGAAATAGCTCCGCCCTGACTTCGGCTCCCTCGGGGACCTCTATGATCTCCCTGAAAACAGGAAGCTTCGGCGAGCCAACCTCTGAAATCTGTCCAGCGCCCTCCATTTCGATAGAGAGGTACTCCCCTTCCTCGACCTGCATACTGTTGAACAGGACCGCCGGGGCCTCGAAACTCAGGACAAGCCCGCCCCTGTTCGAATTCACGAGGCGCATCCCAGCCAGGCCCTCTGCGATAAAGACGATAAAGATGAGCAACAAAATCCTTTTAGGCACTCCCATTGGAATATCCTCCTTTTTGAAATTGTGGAAGGGATCAAATATCAGCGATCCGGTCTTTACTATATGATTTAACTTTCATGATGTCAAGCTGAGGAGGCTCCCTCCGGGGAAAAGTCGTGCCTTTAAAAGTGTCATTTTGCACACTCGTGTAAAAAATGGAAACAAATTAGCAACCGGTCCGGACAACAATGGAATAAGACCTGTGAATACGCTAAAATTGCGGAGGGCCCAACGCCTTCCGGCGTTGGGCCCTCCGCCCCCCACTCACAGCCCCCCATCAGCCCCTGTTCACACAGCATTAGATTAATCCCGCCTCGGGAAAAATCAAGGGAGTTCAAATGTGCAATTTTTACACACTTAAGGAAAAAATTCCAGGCGAGAATCGTAACCCCTGTGTTCACAACACATTACAACACATGAAATCTGGATAATCCGATAACATACTTCTGCATTTTCACTGTGCAAACTCAATGAGCAAAAAGACATCGTCTTTTTAATTTAATCGTTTTTTAATAGCAAAGCCCCGGGAATGTTGCGGCTCTGTCCCGGACTTTCCTTTAATCTGTTGAAAGAAAGGATCTTAAACAAAAAGCCGGGGGCCCGACCTTCGGTCGGGCCCCCGGGGATACATGCGGATTCTGCCTGTTACTTAACCACCACGAGTCTCTCTATCTTGGATTCTCCGTTTACCGTGAGCCTCACGAAATAAATCCCTGAATTCTCGCTGACTTCGAAGCTGTAGCTGCCCGCTGTCAGGTACCCGTTCTCGAGGGTCTCAAGAATCCTTCCGGCGACATCGAGAACCTCGAGCCTCACAGAAGCATCCCTTTCGAGGGCAAAGGATATACTGGTTCTGCCAGCAGCAGGATTGGGATACACGCTGAAGGACCTGAAGGCCCCCGCGGTCCTTTCCGCTATACCGACCTCGGTCGTGTAATGATAGACCTCCACGTTGTCGATATACCAGCCCCAGGCCCAGTTACTCGGAGTTTCCTCCCAGTATCTGAAGGCCCAGCGGGCGTAGTTTCCGGTAACCTCCACGGGTCCCACCATCGCGTCGCAGTTTTCGCCCATGTCCTCGGTATAGGAAACCACGACGGTCCAGTTCCAGTTCACGCCATCGTCCGAAGTCCCTATCATCACATCGCCGTACTCAATGGGAGAACCGCTGCCCAGCTCTTCGAAATCGAAGTCATAAACGAGATATGTAGAATCGCCATTGGAGATACTGAAGATAGCGGTCATGATCCAGTCATCGGAATCGGTGTCGCATTCATCATCGGAATACTGAAGGAAAGGACTTCCATCCCAGCAACCCGGGGTGAAGGGATCGGTGGGCTCGGAAACCACAACCCAGGTACACTGATCGCCGTTGGCATCGTTAATCTCCCAGCCTGCTGGTATGGCGCCGTCATCGAAATTCTGAGATTCAACAAGATTCCATCCCTGAAGGATTCTCGGCGGAGAAACATTCCCGAGTGGTGATGAGCCGTGACTGTCCATCGCATACTTCTCGGCAGGCGTAAGGCCCCATACCACCCCCACTACGATCAGCCCTATTATTACTTTACGCCACATAGGCACCTCCCTGTTGGTCACAACTTCTCAATCACAAACTAAAAGAATGTCAACTAACTCTCTTATTTCAAGATACTTTGCACTTCGGTTTTTGTCAAGATGTTCAGGAAAGCCCTATAGCTAAGGAAAATCACACAGTTATGTCCTCGCCGCCGTCGACGTTTATAACGTTTCCCGTCATCCAGTAAAGCCTCTCATCCGCCAGAGCTGCAATGGCCCTGGCAATGTCTTCAGGTTGAGTGAGCCTGCCGTGGGGATTCCTCTCGAGGGCTACCTCCACGATCTTCTCATGCCCCGGGATCTTCCTCAGGGCCGGAGTATCGGTCACGCCGGCTTTGATGGCGTTTACCGTGATTTCATAGGGTGCCAGCTCTATCGCCAGCTGGCGTACGTGGCTTTCAAGAGCGGCTTTTGCTGCGGAAACGGCACCATAGTAAGGCATGACCCTCTGATCGCCCGAACTCGTCATGGCAAAGATCCTGCCGCCTTTTGCCATCAACCCCCTCTTCACCACCTCCTGAGTCCAGTAAACCAGAGTGTTCGCCATCACCTCAAGGGTCATCTGAAGTTGATTCCTGCCTATCATGTCCTCCTCTCTCGGGGCTATAAAAAGCCTCAGGGCACCGAAGGCCAGGGAGTGCATCAGGATCTTTATAAAATTGTCTTCATCCCCGGATCGAAATCTGTCCTCCACATTATCGAGAACCCGCTTCATCGCCTTCTCGTCGGCAGCATTTATGTTATAAAAGAGAGCCTCTCTGCCTTTCTCCCTTATGCGGTCTATGGTATCCTGAACCTGTGGCATCGTTGCTTTTCTGTCGAGATGTATCCCGATTATGTCATACCCATTTCCGGCAAGCTCTAACGCAGTTGCCCTTCCGAAGCCGCTGGAAGCCCCGAGAATCAACGCCCAGTACTTCATCTCAAACCTCCCTCAAATCTTTTTATTTCTCCTTAACTTTGCTGGCAGTGACGAGATAACCCGTGTGAGAGACCATCCTCTCCCGCGGCCTCGTCTTTCCCCGTCTCACCAATATCTCCCTCTCGAAGATCTCAACGCATTTAAGCCTGACAAAACCTTCTTCGAGGGCATCGAAGGTCATCTGGACCTGTTCGATCGTGGGGGAAAGGGAGACCCAGCGCCCGCCCCCCGCGAGGGCCTCGTGAACGGGCCCCGCTAAAGTCCAGGGTTCCGGAACGTCGACGAAGGCCGCGTCGAGCTCCCCGACGGGAAAGCCCTCAAGAGCAGGGTCCATATTGAAAAATTCGACTCTCTCTTCGAGCCCAGCTCTTCTCACGTTCTCCCTCGCGTTCTCCATGAATTCCTTCCTTCTCTCGAAGGAATAGACCTTGCCCTCCCGACCAACAGCCAGTGCGAGGATTATCGTGAGTGCGCCGGAACCCGAACCCACTTCCAGCACGCGCGAGCCGGACCCGACCCCGGCCTCCAGCAACATATAGCCGGCATCCTTGGGATAAATTATCGTGGTGGTCCTCCTGACCTTCATGGCCAGATCGGAGGTAGTGGGCCTGAGCAGGTAGAACTTCCTGCCCGTGTTCGTCGTGAGGGAATCGCCGAAACTCAAGTCCGGAGGCAGGATCACCTCTCCGAGGTGGGTGGAAAACCGCTTACCCGGGGAGTAAAGGACGAGGTATGAGGCCCTCTCCCCTCCATATAGAAAGACCAGCTGACCTTCCTTTATTGACATATAGTCATTATAAGGGAAAGCCTACACACAATCTATATCCCTCACAAAGGGTTTTATGTCTATAAGGGGAGAACCGTCAACCGCGTCGACCCCCTCAACCTCGAGGCAGTTATCGGAAACCGCAACTATTTTGACGAGGTCCATGGCGATGGGATTGGGACGGTGAGGACTTCTCGTGGCGAAAACCCCCTTTCCCCTTTTGTCGGAGAAAAGGACATCCCTCTCAGCTCTGTGGCAGAAGTAAAACAGGTAGATATGCTGGCCGGGCGCGAGGCCCTGAAGGCCCCGGGAATAAGGCTCCAGCAGCTCCACCCTGCCCCTCGCCCCGCTTCGCCTTCCCTGGGAGGGCGCATCCTCCGGCCTCATAAAGGGCGTCCTTATGTACCCGATCGGCTTCAGTTCCATCGAGGTAATTCTAAGTTCCTCCTCCATCCTGGTCAACGCTTGACGAAGATGGGAAGAAACCCTAAATTTAAGCGATGTCCGTCCTGGCCATACTTATTCTCGCCCTCGTCCCCCTGAAAAGGGCCGCTATCCCATTCATTCCGAAAGATATGGCGGTAACTGAGAACCATATCTATCTCCTCGGGCAACAGGGATTTGAGATATATGAATTGCGAGGCGAAAGCCTGCGGGTGGTCTATTCTTCTGAAAATCCTCTGCGGTCCATCGACGCCGATCCCATTTTCCTCTACTTCCTCGACAGGGAAGGACTGAAAGTGCTGACAGGCGGCGCCGAAAGGGCCGGGGTGCTGAAGGGCGGTCGGTTCCGCGACCTCGCCGTATCCGAGGCGGGCATCATCTTTCTCCTTGGAAGGGAGGGCGATAAACTTCACTTGCTCGACGTCGAGGAGGAAGAGTTCACTCTCGATTATCCCGCGGAAAAGCTGGAGTGTTCGCCGACCGGTTTCCTGGGCTTTGGCAGGGAAAAGGAGATCGAGATCGCCGACAGCAGGGGAAATCCTCTGGGTGAGATATCAATGAAATACAGGGACTTCGCCCTGGGTGCCGAAGGGCTTTACATCGCGAGCGCAGAGGGCATTTTCAGGGTCCAGGTAGATTCCATCTCCAACCCGACGAAACTGATCGGCGACTCGTCGATCCAGCTCATCGACTGCCTGGGCGACACTGTTTACTACATAAATGCCCTCGGAGAGCTCTATCTCATATCTCCCACCAATTGAGGTCCTCGTCCCTCAGGATGTCGGCCAGCCGATAGAGGTTTCTGCCGAGCCTCCTGGCGAATTCAAGGGCTTCCCGATCCTCCATGACATTTCTGAACCCGAGTGATGTGGCAAAGGGATAGGGAGGAAAGAGAAAACCCATCTCGCTCAGGGGACCCATGAGCTGCATCACGGTCTGCATGGCTCCGTCCTCGTCGCCGGTAACCACAAAACCGGCGACCCTGCCGTCAAGAAGCTTGCCCGCGTTCTCCAGAGAAGTCATGCGGTCGATGAAATTCTTCATGAGGCCCGAGGGTCCGAACCACATGACGGGCGTGGCAAAGATAACTCCATCGGAATAAAGGAGAAGCTGATGATAACCCTTCATGGCGTCGTCCAGCTCTCCCTCGGTACACCTCCTGGGTTCACACTCTTCGGGGGAACTGGAAAAACATCCGAGACAGGGTCTGATCGGATTGTCGATCAGGTGAATAAGCGTGGTTTCGGCCCCGAGCCTATCGAGCTCCTCGAGGACAACACCGAGAAGTCCCGCGGTCCTGCCTTCCTTTCTCGGAGATCCGTTGAAAGCGACGAATTTCAATTTTTCCTTACCCATGATCTATCCGAAAACCTTTGCAGATAAAAGAAGGGTCGCCATGGATACTATGTGCCTCAAGACCTCATCGGCATTGTTCGCTCTGAAAACCGCCCTTCTCCCTGAGACCCGGTTCAGGAAAGGAAGAGAAGCGGCCAGATCGGCCCTCAGAGTGTCGAGAAACTCTATCTCCACCTCATAAGGGGGCTCCAGCCTGAAGAAGCCCATCTCTTTCGATCTCTCGACGGCTTCCCGCGCGCCCTTTCTGAGCTCCTCGCGGACCCTCTCCAGGGAATAGAGCAGAGCCGCATACCTGGTGACTCCCTCCTTCGTGACGACGAACCTGACGGGATCGGGGAAATTGGGCCTCGAAAAATCATGGAGAGCTTTATCGCCGGTAATAAGTCCAACGGGAACACCCAGTTCGGCAGCGTAAAGCGCGTTTATCTCGGCCTCTCCCACCTCCTTTCCATTGATCGCGATCCTGTAATAGGAAGAAGAGGAGTAAGTGTGGTCCATCTGCCCCGAGCTGATCCCAGCCGGCGCGTGGTAACCGACGAGAAAAACCAGGTCGAACTCGTCGGTCAGGCCCTCCATCATGTAATAGGGCCGGGGGAATCCCCTGACGAGCTCCACATCGGGAGGCAGGGCTTCAGGAGGGACGTTCATGCCGTAAGAGTGAGAATCGGCTACCCTGAAAAATCCGGCTCCTCCTTCTCTGGCTCCTTCTATAACAGCGAGAAGGTCACGGACCATCATATCGGTAATCCTTCTGGGATCCTCCTTCCAGGAAGCAAGGCCGCTTATTCCCTCCATATCGATCGAGATGAAGACTTTCATGCGCTAATTATAAAGCCCGGCAGAATCTCCTTCACAGAGATAGCATTTCTATAATGGCTTGAAAACACCGCTGAGGTATGTGACCGTCATACGCCGATGGATCCGTGTTATAGAGTGGGCTAATGCGGGAAATAGGTGGAAAAAATTTCTGACGGGAATTGCAGTGAGCACGAGACCCACACTTCAGCTTCTGCCCTGTCAGGGGCTGGTGTTTTCAGGAAGAAGCGTGGGCCGATATGGCAGCCCGGCGCATGGGGCCCGGTCACTTCGGGAAATACGTGTACTCTATAAAAGGAACGCGAAACGAAAACATAATTGCAGTAAGGACTCATCTCCCGGCAAGCCTGAGTCTCTCGATCGGGCCCTGCAGGTGAAAATCCTTGAATTTCGCTGTTCGCATGTCCTGAGAGGATAACATCGGGGACATCTCCTTCGCTTTTGAGGCGTTGAAATAAATGGGGAGGAGGGGGCGATTCGGAGAATCGCCCCCTCCTCCCCATCAATCGACATCTTCGTCCTCAGAAGACCACGGCCTTGGCCGTGTGTCTCCCGCTCTTCACGATATAGACGCCGGAAGCAAGGGGCAATTCCAGCCTGGCCGATACGTGTCCGCCGAAAACCTTCCTTCCGTCCACAGAGTAGACCGATATACGGGTGGGATGGTCTGCTTCGATGACGAGATAGCCTGCACCTCCGACCGCCCTGAAGTCGACCTTCGGATTGATGGGTTTTTCCGCCTCAGCAACGGGAGTCATGGAACATATATTCGCGACATCGAACTGCAGATCGCCTATTTCCTGACAGCTAAATGACAGAAGCTCCAGAGGAAACGCCACACCTAAGTCAATGGATTCGTATCCCACATCGCAAACCGAATCGAGCATTGTCACTTCCTCGTCGAGGCAGGAAGAACCCTCCTGATCCAGTGTCACGACAGCCACGTCCTTCAGGTAGGGTGCGCCCGCAGTGCATTCCCCCGCCAGCACGTATCCGAAATCGGTCGCGGCTCCCGAATTTATATGCGCGTTCAGCGGATAGAGGCCCGTTATGTAATGGGCTTTCAGGACCCCAAGGTCATCCCTCAACTTGAGATCGACAATAAAAGAACCGTCTTCATAAGTAGGTCTTGTAAAAACGATCAGGGGGTACCCATCGTCGCCGACGATGAGGTCCTCAGGATAAAGAACACCTCCCATAGGGTCGGCAAAAGCTCTGGCAGCAACGAGGTTTCCGTCTCCGTTGAACTTCGCTATTTTAGTCAAATTGCCATCCCATGTAGGCCAAACCATAACCGTAGAGCCATCGGGTAGCAAACTGCAGTAAACAGAAGGCATATACGCGTTTTCGGACATCTTCACGGCCCACAGCGGCACACCATCGGGGCCGAACTTCGCCAGATAAATGGGAAATGAAACACCGAGGGTACCAAGATATCCAGCAACAAGGATCGATCCATCTCGAGCTACATCGACGTCCAGGCCCCACGGACCCAAAGGAGCGGAATAACAATAACCCCATGTCAGAGTACCGGTTAAATCCACCTCCCCGAGCACCTGGTATACAATAGTTGCGTCGAGATACCAATAGCCGGTGAAAATCACCGAGCTATCGGATGGAACGATAGAATTAATGCTGGAAACGATATCGGGAAAGATGAGGTTCCAGAGGTTTTCTCCATTCAGGTCGAAGGCGGAAAGAAATCCCTGAGTGAATGCAGGTGGAAACATCACACCCGAGACGACGAAAACGTCAGAAACAAGGGCAGAAGAAGTCACATTAATAGGACCAAGATAGGAATAGGACCTGCCCCAGAGGACATCGCCGTTTTCCGTCAATCTGAGGAGAAGAAGATATCCGTTCCCGGTGGAATCGTTTATCGTCCCTGAAACCATAAACCCGTCCTCGAGAGGAACCACGGATGAGGCATATTCCTCCACCTCGGGACCGGTATAATATCTGCTCTCAAAGATAACCTGGGCGCTGACGAGCCCGGATCCGGCCATTACCGCGACGGCAACCCAGAAGCCCCTCATTCTATCACCTCCTTTCGGGCAAACATTGCAAATTAATCGCCACTTTCAATCTTGCTGATTTTACATGCATTTCCGCCAGGAAGCACCGGTCAAACTTCAAGCAGGTGTGTAGAATTTAAACACCAACAGAAAAGCATAAACAATCTTGAAAATCCCAGCGGCAAGTTTTCCAGGGGTACTGCTCTCAGCGAAATCAACTCCTCTCCTTTAAAAGACGGTCGAGCTCGTCAGCAAGACGGGCAAATTCGTGGAGGTCGAGGGTCTCCCCCCTGCGTTCCAGCGAGATGTCAGAACGGGCCTCGAGCTCAGCTATGGTCTCCTTGCTGGCAATGGACCTCAGGGCGTTTCTCAGTTTTTTCCTCCGCCCGCCAAAAGAAGCCCTGATTATGTCGAAGAGCAATCTCTCATTCCTCACGGCCACTGGTGGTTCCTCCCTCGGCTCCAGCCTGATGAAAGAGGAATTAACCTTCGGAACGGGGCGGAAACAGGTCCGCGAGATGTCAAAAAGCCTGTGAACGACGAAATAATAGGATATGAAAAGGGTCAGAGATCCGTACTGGAAGGTGGCGCTCCTGGCCGACAATCTCTCGGCCACTTCTTTCTGAAGCGTTATGTATACGTCGCTGAAATGTTCACGGTTCTCCACGAGCTTAATCAAAATGGGCGAAGTTATGTAATAGGGGATATTCGAAACGAACTTGAATTTCTCGGCACCCAGTTCCCTCCTGATCTCCCCGAGGTCCGCCTTCAAAAAATCCATGGTGTAGAGGAAAAACCTGTCGCCCTTAAGGAGGGCGAACTCCCTTTCCACCACACCGATCAACTTCGGGTCAAGCTCGAAAGTGACAACTCTTGCCCCCCTCTCGAGGAGAAGTCCCGTGAGGTCACCCTTCCCCGCTCCCACCTCGAGGACCCACTCGTCCTCGACGATTTGAGCAGAGTCCACTATTTTTCTCAGGATGTTTTTGTCTACGAGAAATACCTGGCCGAGTTTTCTCCTCATAAATGAGAATATAAACCAGAGCGGGCTTACTTTACAACAATATACTTTGAAAACCCCGTCTCGTTACCTGCCCTGTCGCTGACGCGGATCTCGATCCTGTGTCCCCCGGACTCAAGCCCCCTGTAACTGAGCTCCCCTGTCTCAGGATCGTAATCGGCGGGTATCCATTGTCCATCACAGGTCACATCGAGGGAAAAGGGGTCGACTCCCGCCCCCCGATCTTCTATCACGCCGTAGAGCCCCCTTCTCGTGCCAATGAGCCTGATGAGCTCTGGAGGTATCGTATCCCTCGCGAAGGCGAAGACACCGAAATCCTCGGTATAGCCCTTCGATGAGCTTCCCCTGAATTCGGCTCTGTCGCCGTTAATCCTGAAGAGACAGAGGTCCTTGCCTCCGATTTTCCTCAGGCCTATTTCGAACTTTCCCCGAAGCGGAGGCCTCTCGGGAAGGAGGATCAGCCTCCCCGTGGCAACCTCGAGGTCACCAGCAATCCTCGGAGGATCCCCCTCTTCCATGACAAAGACGAAAAAAGGATACAAAGCCACGCCTCTGCGAGCTCTCAGATAAAAGTCGCCGAAGGGCAAAAAGAAAGAATCGGGTGTGACCTCGGCAAGCAGAAATTCCCTGTCCATTCCATCGCCGATGATCGCTTTCCCCTGTTCGCTTAAGAAAAAGAGCCTGTACTCGCTGGACTCTCCCAGCGGCTCTAAGGGCTGCCCGTTAAAAGTCACCGATTTCTCCGGAGAAAGGCCCAGCAGACAGCCGGAGTCCGTCATCTTCACGGCGAAACCCTTTTCCTCAAAATCCCAGCGAAAATCATCAACTTTCCATTTCGCAGCGCCGATCCTGTAGGGAATTGAGAATTTCCTCTCGTTCCCAGCGAGATCGGAGACAACGACCTCGATTAAGTGATCGCCGTTCTCATAGGCGGCTCCGGGCCAGTTCGGGTGGGAATCCACCCCCCGCAGGTCAGGGGGATAAAGTCGAATCAGTGCCCCGCTGTAATGTCGTCCCTCGAGCCTGTACAGAGACCTCGAGAGTCCGAACTCCCTGAAATCGAGGCTGTCAAAACGAAGGGAAAAGAGTGTATCGCCGTCGATGAGAAGCTTGAAGGAATACGGAACTGTCTCGTAGGACCTGTTGTTGACATAATCCACGGCTGAGGCCTCGATCCCGAAGTCACCTTCTATAAATAAGGTATCCGTGGAATCCTCGAGATAGACCTTCCTGGGAACAGGCAGCCCGTCTATGTAGCTCTCCGACGTGAGAGGCACCACGTCTATAAATTTTATTTCGGGGGGAATCGTATCCCTTATTCCGAGAAAGGGAAGGGGATTCAGGGCAATCTCAAATCCCCTCCTCACCTCGAAGTGAAGGTGAGGGGGGCCGTAGCCGCTTTTCCCGCTGTAGCCGATAAGTTCGCCCTTTTTAACGGATATCATCCCGGGTTCGAACCAGAGATCCTGCGTGTATTCCGTCGTTCTGAGCTGACGCTCCCTGACGATCGAATCAAGAGGGCCTGAAAATCCCGATAAATGGGCAAATACGTAAACCTTCTGTGTCGAATCCCGGATGTAGATGGCCTTCCCCATCCCGATATAGGACACCTTGATCCTGACGACGTAACCGTTTACGGGGGAATAAACTGGAACGCCGCATCTCCCTCCCGTGGAAAAATCGATCCCCGTGTGGAAATGAAGGGACCGTGCCTCCATAAAGGTAGATGTGACGGGAGCCTCGAATTTAAGGGGGTAAAAACTTAGAAAAAAGGCCAGTATTATCACACGTAACTGAACTGCGTGAGGCTTCTCAGAAATTCAGCGTTGTTTGGCGTTAGCTTCATCTTATCCTGCAGGAATTCCATTGCCTCTACGGGATTCATCTCCGACAGGACCTTCCTTAGGATCCACACCTTGTTTAGCTCTTCCTTGGAGAGAAGAAGCTCCTCCCTCCTCGTCCCGGATCTGTTGAGGTCGATAGCAGGGAATATCCTCCTGTCGGCGAGCTTCCTGTCGAGAACGAGCTCCATGTTTCCCGTTCCCTTGAACTCTTCAAAGATAACCTCGTCCATCCTGGAGCCCGTCTCAATGAGGGCAGTGGCTATTATGGTGAGAGAGCCTCCCTCTTCGATATTTCTCGCTGACCCGAAGAACTTCTTTGGCTTTATGAGGGCCGTAGAATCTATACCTCCGGTGAGGGTCCTTCCGGAATGAGGGGTGACGACGTTATAGGCCCTGGCCAGCCTTGTGAGGGAGTCGAGGAGGATAACGACATCCCTGCCAAGCTCAACCTGCCTCTTGGCCTTCTCGAGCACTATCTCCGCCACATGGGTATGCTTCTCTGCGGGCTGATCGAAAGTAGACGAGATCACTTCTGCCTGCACCCTGCGCTTGAAATCGGTGACCTCCTCGGGTCGCTCATCTATGAGAAGGATGATGAGCTGTATCTCGGGGTGGTTCCTGGTTATAGAATTGGCTATCTGCTGTAACAGAACGGTCTTTCCCGCCCGGGGCGGAGAAACTATCAGTCCCCTCTGTCCTTTACCTATGGGGACGAAAAGGTCCACTATCCTCATGGAAAGGTCTTCAGCGTCGGGGACCTCGAGGTGTATCCTCTCGGTGGGATAAAAGGGCGTTAATTTCTCGAACTGGGGCCTGACCTTGATTTTCTCGGGCGGCTGCCCGTTGACAAGCTCGAGTTTAACCAGCGCAGGGAACCTCTCGTTATCCTTGGGGGGACGAACAATCCCACCTATAACATCGCCCGTTCTGAGCCCAAACCTCTTTATCTGCGATGGGGATACGTAGATGTCATCGGAGGAAGGATAATAGTTGTGCTCGGGGAGTCTGAGAAACCCGAAGCCATCTGGTAGTATTTCCAGGACACCTTCCCTGTAGGTCTGACCGTGTTTCTTCGCCTCATACTCGATGATCTTCAATATCAGGTCGTTTTTCTTGTAACTGGAATAGTTGGGTATTTCCAGCTCTTTTGCTATCTCATAGAGCTCCGTTATTTTCTTTTTCTTGAGCTCTTTAAGTTCCATTCTCTCAAACCTCCTGGCCTGTATGTTTCAGAGCATCCAGACGCTCACATGGGCTGTTCTTCATGAGAAGCTTTCCAGTAGCGGGAAAGACTTCTCAACGGCGTCGCCGATCACCGCAAAATCCGCTCCAGCAGAAAGAACCTCTTCCACATCTTCTCTGCCCCTCAGGCCTCCTCCCACGAGCAGAGGGAGATCGACCAGTTCTCTCGCCTTTTTTATAAAATCGAGCGGAACGCTCCGGGGTGCCCCCGAACCCGCCTCAAGGTAAATGAGCTTAAATCCCAGATAATAGGAAGCGAGCACGTGGGCGGAAAACAGATCTTCTTTGTCTCTGGGAATGGGCTTCGTGTTGGACACGAATTCGACCGATGTCATGTGCCCTGAATCGATAAGGAGATAGGCCGTGGGAATAGCCTCAAGGCCATATCTCCAGACAAAGGGGGCGGCTTTTACCTGCTCCCCGATGAGGTATTCCGGATTTCTTCCGGAAAGCAGGGAGAGGAAAAGCACCGCGTCAGCTTTATCTGAGAGCTGATATCTGTCCCCCGGGAATATCAACACCGGTTTTTTTGATCTCGACTTCAGTTCCATAATAAACTCATCGATATCTCCCCTATAGAGGAAGCTGGTCCCAACGAGATAAGCTTTTATGAACGAACTATCATCTGCCCGTGATATTACTTCGTTCAAGTCAGATACCTCAATCCTGTCGGGATCAAGCAAAATCAGTAAGCCCTTCTCCCCCGCCTTGAAAATCTTCTCATAAATCCCCAGCGGAGCACCTCCTTAACATTATGGAATAGCCGACTCGATGATAACAGTTCAACGAATCACACACGGTGTATAAGAAAACCCCCACTCGAAAGAAAAGACCGAAAATCTATTAATAATTAATAACTAAACCATCGGAGAAAACTCTCAGGATTTCTATAATATGCGGTAAAGGGTATATTTTGTCAAGACTCTTGTTGAGCAAATCGGCTCTATTACATTAAAATAAAAATTCACAAGGAGAAGTCACTATGCAAAAACTCAGAAGAAGCAGGAAAGACAGGATGATCGGAGGAGTTTGCGGGGGTCTCGGGGAATATTTTCACATAGACCCCGTCATAATAAGGTTAATCTTTGTGCTCCTCCTTTTCGCCAACGGCATAGGGCTTCTCGCTTACATATTATTCTGGATAATAGTGCCTGAAGAACCGCCCGAAGGGGGAGAGGTTCAATCCAAAGAGGAGGAGGACATGACAAAGGCAGCGACAAGAAGTAACCTGTGGGGAGGAGCTATCCTCATAATAATCGGCCTCTATTTCCTTCTCAGGAACCTGGGATTCTTAGGGGGACTCGATTTCTCGCTGGTCTGGCCGGTGATATTGATAGTAATAGGGCTCTTCCTGCTATTCAAAAAAAGATGAGAAACAGCATCGGATTGGCCCTGATCCTCATCGGTTTTTGCTACTCTCTCGGCTACCTGCACGTACTCAAAAATCCCGCCGATCTACTTCTGCGATACTGGCCCCTGTTTCTGATCTTTGTCGGGCTTGAGGTTATCATGGGGGAGAAAAGCAGGATTTTCTTCCAGCTCCTGACCTTCGCCGCACTGGGTTTCTTCCTGGCTTTGATACTTCAGAAATTCCTCGACGTGACCGCCCTTATACCCCTCTGATCTTTTCAGTGACGCCGATGGTCTCCAGAAGCGTGATGAGGGCCTCCCTTCCGCGGTTGCCCATCTTTCCGCCTGCTCTCTCCAGGGCCTGATCGAGAGAATCGGCCGTGAGGACTCCGAAGGCAACGGGGATCTCTTCCTCGAGGGATATCCTGGCTATGCCCTTGGCGACCTCGGACGCGACGAAATCGAAGTGAGGTGTATCTCCCCTGATGACACACCCCAGGCCCACGAGACCATCGTATTTTTTATCACTACCGGCAAGTTTTTTTAAGAGGAAGGGAATCTCAAAGGAACCGGGAACCCAGAACACATCGAGGTTGTTTTCCTCGCCACCGAACTGCAGGAAAGCCTCCTTAAGCCCTTCGAGAAGCCTCGAAGAGATGAGCCCGTTAAACCTGGATACAACCACACCTATCCTGCGGCCCTTCGCCGTTATATTACCCCGAAATTCATTCATTTTTGCTCCTCCAGATCTTTCTCTATGGGGCCGATAAGATGGCCCAGCTTGTCTCTCTTCACAGTCAGGTAGCGGAGGTTCTCAGGGTTAGGCTTCGTTACAATCGGAATTCGCTCCACGACCTTGAGGCCATAGCCCTCCAGGCCCACGATCTTCCTGGGGTTGTTCGTGAGAAGCCTTATAGTGCTCAACCCCAGATCGACCAGGATCTGTGCACCTATTCCGTAATCCCTGAGGTCCGGGGGGAAACCCAGTTTCTCATTTGCCTCAACGGTGTCGTAACCCAGATCCTGATAATGGTAAGCCTTTAATTTGTTTACCAGTCCGATCCCCCGCCCTTCCTGTCTCATATACAGAAACACTCCCAGGCCTTCTTTGTCTATCATCTCCATGGCTTTGTGAAGTTGATCCCCACAGTCGCATCGCAGTGAACCGAATATATCTCCCGTAATACACTGGGAATGTACCCTCACAAGGACGTTCTCCTTGCCCCTCACATCGCCCTTTACCAGGGCGAGATGGACTTCCTGAGTGAGCTTGTCGAGATAGGCGTGAAGGCGGAAAAAACCCCATTTTGTGGGAAGGTTAACCTCCGTGATCTTCTCTATGAGCTTTTCCCTTTTCACCCGGTAATTTATGAGACTCCTTATGCTTATTATCCTGATGCCGAATTTCTTCGAGATCTCGATCAATTTGGGCAGTCTCGCCATCTCACCCGAGTCATCCATAATCTCGCACAGCACGCCGGCGGGCCTCAGCCCGGCCAGTCTGGCGAGGTCAACTGCAGCTTCTGTGTGTCCGGCCCTCCTCAGGACACCACCGTTAAGGGCCTTGAGGGTATACACGTGTCCAGGCCTCGCGAAATCCTCGGGCCCCGTGAGGGGATCGATTGCCAGCAGGATCGTCCTCGAACGATCGTAGGCAGATGAACCTGTTGTGGTTCCCGACTTAGCATCGATGGGGATACCGAAGTTCGTCCCATGTTTTGACGTGTTGGTAAGGGGTATCTCGAGATTTAACCTTCGGAAATCGTCCTCGGGAAGCGCAAGGCAGATAAGACCCCTGCCTTCCTTCGCCATAAAATTTATAATCTCAGGCGTGGCAAATTCAGCTGCGACGATGAAGTCACCCTCATTCTCCCGGTCCTCATCGTCCACCACTATGACCATCTTGCCGGCCCTTATGTCCTCCAGTGCCTCCTCGACGGAAGCAAATACATTCTCTTTTTCCATAGGAACTTAATATAAACCAGGCCCTTCCGACTGTCAAATCGCTGATCCCCGAAGAATTGCGACCCGACCTGTGACATCACTCCCCACACAGAACGGGGTTTGACATTACACGGTTTTAGGCCAAAAATTCCTCTGAAAGCTCTCTCTAATGTGTAAAAATTA
>Ga0190304_1000680_pt1 | contig 15798 bp, 19 predicted proteins | sample 48700712_MG_FD_161670 | JGI IMG/M metagenome (GOLD analysis project Ga0190304, IMG submission 161670) | Hydrothermal vent sediment bacterial communities from Southern Trench, Guaymas Basin, Mexico - 4870-07-1--2_MG | ecosystem: Environmental > Aquatic > Marine > Hydrothermal vents > Sediment ... | reverse complement strand
GTCCTACCCCCTGCTTTGCCATCTCTTGCTTGACTCGCCGCGAACCGACAGCACTGATTATTTTCCCTAATAGCACCCATTTTGAATCCTTCTCATCAATTATCAGCAGCGTATCCGTTTTTTTCACCATAAAACCGTTGTACAAACCTCAATATAAATTTTCGGTTTCAATTCGCCTGGAATCGAATTTTATAGATTTTTATTGTGTACTTTTAGATCGGAGATCGGTGCTGAATATTACCAGTACATCGCTTCCGTCTTCGCCACATGGCGGTTACAGAGAGAAGATGTCTACGACGAACTCAAAAAATTGCTCGTCAATGTACTTTGTTTGAAGTGATCTATACTATACAATTACAAAACAATAAATTAAAGAAGGTTTTTATATTTTTATTATGCTGGAAATGACAGGAAAGGTCATCTTCATCAAGTTGGGTGGTTCGTTAATCACAGATAAGAATGCACCACACACAATAAACTATGATACTTTAAGGAGAGTAGTGAAAGAGTTAAAAGAAGTGACCGATACCGAATCTGAGTTGAATTTACTCGTCGGGCATGGCGGTGGCTCCTTCCCCCATCCAATTGCTAAAGCTTTTAGAACTGCCGAAGGACTTATTCATGCTACCAGTGCACGTGGTTTTGCATTATGTCAGAATTCAGCATCAACATTGAACAGGATTATAGTAGATTTAATGATAGACTATGGGCTTAATGCCGTCTCCATTCAGCCATCAGCATGTTGCATGGCTGTAGATGGCGAAATAGCACGCATCTTCTTTGAGCCACTGGCGAGTTCTATAAAGAACGGATTCATCCCGGTGGTCTTTGGTGACTGTGTATTCGATGATATAAGAGGATGCACGGTTATATCCACCGAACAAATCCTGAGGCATCTTTGCACTTATATACGACCAGCCCGGGTACTGTGTTTTGAGCAGGTCGATGGAGTATACACTTCGGATCCTATGCGTGATAATGAAGCGCGACTTATCCCTGAGATCACAATCGAGAATCTCAACCAGCAGGAGCTGGACTCATGCCTTGGTGGATCATATTCTATTGATGTCACAGGAGGAATGCGCGAGAAAGTGTACCAGCTATTGGAGATTGCGAAGATGGGTATAGAATGTGAGATACTGAGTGGGCGGAAGGGCTATATAAAGCGGGCATTAAGGGGTGAGCGGAGGCTTGGTACTGTTATTACGGCATCAGCGTTATAGTGATTGAAATTGAAGATATGGACTGTCGGAACGAGTAACAGGAGTATAGAAGAGTTCTTACATCTGCTTATGGCGTATAAGATAGAAGTAATAGCGGATGTGAGGCGATTCCCAACCTCCAGGTACAGGCATTTCAAGCAGGAAATACTAAAAGAGAATTTGAATCGTTGTGGTATTGAATATAATCACATTATTGAGCTTGGGGGCTACCGAACGGGTGGTTACAGGCGATACATGAAAACAGAAGATTTTGAGACGGGTTTACTCCAGCTCGAGCAGCTCGCAGCATCAAGAAATGTTGCAATCATGTGTGCGGAACTTCTCTTCTTCCGCTGCCATCGCAGGTTCATCGCCGATGCACTTACTGAACGAGGTCATACTGTAATACACATAATAGACGAGCAGAGGAGCTACGAGCACAAAGGGCGTGATGGTAAGCAGAAGAACCTCTATGAGGCTATCAGAAATTAAGGCTTAAGGTGCGACCAGATCCAGTGCACCTGTTGGGCAATGGTCAACGCATGCGCGACAGAACTCCGGGGGTTTAAACGCTCGCTTACACCTCTTCGCATCTATCAACTTTACTTTCCCCTCCTCTACCCTCAGCACCGCTTCTTCTTCATACCTGCTGCCTTTACCATATAGTACCTCCTCACTCATCAATCTGTTCTCCTCGCATACCACCACACACGTCCCACAGCCTATGCATTTATCATCATCTATTATCAAGCCTGTGAGTTCTTTATCAGTATAGCGGAGTATAGAATGCAGTTGCTTTAAATTATAACTGTACCTGGGCTCCAGAAGCAATGGACAATCCTCTGGTCGCGCCTCCATCGCGATCAATCTGGCTGCAAAACCCATGCATACTGTACCACATCTCTTACAGTTCGTTCTCGGTAAGAGATTGTAAACCTCTATTAGAGATACAGGCATCTTTATCTTTATAGATAACCTGAGTTTCAGACTTTATATACTTGATCCTCAACACATCTATAATTTATAATTTGCATTTGTACCCATGAAGGAAAGGAAAGGACAATTTCGACGTTGTGACGTCCTCCTTTGGATTAGTGACTACAACATGGCGAAGTCCCGTTTCCGTTTATATGTAGAAATTATTCCTTAAGAACTAAGAACCAATAAATGAGAATCCCGAAGTCACATCCGAGGTATAAATCATTGAAGCGAAGAGAGAAGCTTGTGGCTGGTATAGAAGCAGGTATAACCTCACTTCATGGATTGATAGCGCATGGAAGAGGTGAAGCATTCGATTATTTAATGGGGGAGCGGACATTAGAGTCTGCATTGAGAGCTACAGAAGTGGCTGCTGCGCTATTATTAATGGCGAAGAGACCTGTGCTATCGGTCAACGGCAATGTTGCTGCACTGGCATCGAAGGAGATGGTTATACTGAGTGGCTTGATAAACGCACCTCTGGAGGTGAATCTCTTTCATCGAACTGAAGAGCGTGTAAGGCGAATAAAAGAGCTATTAGAGCGGGAGGGCGCGAAGCAAGTGCTTGGTGACAAGCCGGATTCACGAATACCCGGGATTGAGCATGCCCGTGCATTGGCTACACGCGAGGGGATATATACTGCGGATGTGGTTCTTGCACCACTGGAAGACGGTGACAGGTGCGAATCACTGATTGCGATGGGTAAGAAGGTAATAACCATAGATTTGAATCCCTTATCAAGGACTTCAAGATATGCCACTGTAAGTATAGTGGATGATATAGAGCGGGCATTGAGGAATCTCATCTCGCTCATAGAAGCTAAGAAGAATCAGCAACAACAGCATGGTTATGGGTATGGATACAGTAGTTTCAGTCTTGATACTTTGCTGAGTGCTTATGATTATGATAATAAAGCAAATTTGAAGGCGGCTATCAATGAGATAGCAGCACGGCTGATTGGAGAATGAAAACTCAAAGTGATATTTCCCCGACTATTTTACCCCTGTGCAGTGATATAGCTTTATCACAGACTTTCTTCGCCCACTCCGGGGAATGTGATGATATCAAAAGCGTCTTCCTCTTCTCTCTCTGTCTTTGTCTCTGTTCCTTGAAGTAATTCACGAGCACATCGCAGGTCTCATTATCCAGTCCAGTGAAAGGCTCATCCAGCAGTATCAAATTGGGATCATGTATCAAAGCCCTGATGATGTCTGCACGCTTCCTCAATCCATGTGAGAGCTGCTTCACACGGACATTATACCACCGGCTCATGCCAAGGAAATCAACGGTATCGAGGAATTTATCCTCTTCGACCCCGAACTGCTTAGCATAGAATAGTAAATTCTCACGCACTGTGAGTTCGTCATAGAGGAAGCTTGCATGTGTTACCAGACCTATTTTTCTTCTTATCCCGCTATTCCTGAATGCGTCTTCACCAAATATCTTCACGGTTCCGGTGGAGGGTCTGATATGCGTGGCAATCAACTTCAGCAGAGTTGTCTTTCCCGCGCCATTATGTCCGAAGAGAGCCACGAATTCTCCGCGCTCTATGCGCAGCGATACAGATCTTAATACTTCAAGATAGCCATATCGTTTTGATACTCCTATCACGTCCACTGCTACTGTTGACTGTGCCATAATCCATAAACACATCCGTAAGGTTAGGTCAAAGAGAGATTATGCTTATATATAAAAATGAATATAAAAAGAATAGAAGATGAAGCGGGATATTATTCTTGTTATTGGTGTGATACTGAGTGTAGGAGCATCATATATGGGTTATGTCTCAGTCCACCCGGTAAGGGGTGATGTTTATTTCTCTTATACACATGTACCTGCTGCTCTGGTCTGCTATCTCGCGTTTTTCATCTCACTCGTGGCGAGCATAATGTACCTGAAGAAGAGGGAGAGGCGATATGATATGGCTGCGGAAGTATTAGTGATCATAGGACTGGTATATGGTATAGTGGCTTTGATCTCAGGAGCAATCTGGGCGAATGCAGCATGGGGATTGTACTGGAACTGGGACCCGAAACAGACAACCACACTCATACTCTGGATTGCGTATGCGGGTTATATAGCTGTGAAGTATTCTATCAGTGAAGTAGAGAGGAGAGCGGTGATAGGAGCAGTGTATAATGTCCTTGCTTTTTCACTCATACCTCTGACTTTCCTCTCTGTGATGTTATGGCAGTCGCTGCATCCGCGAGCGCAGGAGATAACGCTGTCTATGCCTGTAAAAGCAACTCTGATATTGAATCTCGCCGCAGCTTCTTTAATCTTCGCTTATCTCATTATAACAACATACTCATTATGGTCTTTGGAGGACCGCGTTAATGTATTATTGTACAGGTACAGGTATAAGAAGGGGGGTGCATGACTGGTGTATAGAGGCGTATTTATGGTTGCTATCATCTACTGGACAGCAATTCTGGTGCTATTCCTGTGGCTGAGTAGACGGATGGCAGCACTTAAAGCGAAGGTAATGGACTTGGAGAGGGCGGTACACGAAGCTGAGGATAAAGATAGAGATGAAGATTAAGATTAAACCTCTTTATATAGTCGTCGCAGCTCTGATCGTGCTGAGTGGTGCATTAGCATACGATGTCTTCTCTTCTTACCTCAGTCCCTACATGAGTGTCTCACAGGTGGTGGGGAATGATAGATATATGAATAAAGAAGTTCAGATCATGGACACCGTTGTCAATGGCTCTACGAGCTGGGGAGAAGATGGTGCTCTCTCGTTTAAGATCACAGATGGCAGGGCTACTATTAATGTCACATACAGGAATCCGGTACCGCAGGGCTTCAAAGAGGGGCTGAAAGTGGTTGTTATTGGCACGCTCGATTCACCCTACCATGTAAGTGCCTCGCAACTACTGGTCAAATGCCCCTCTAAGTACGAGTAGAGAGGCATCTTATCCATTCGCCCTTCGCTTCGCGCGTGGTGCCCACAACCAGCCTGGTCTCATGTGTTGTCTTCTCCACCATACCTCGCGCTTCTATCCATTCACCTTCCTGCGCCTGCCCCACATAGGTATGGGTAAAAGAGAGCACCTTATCTATCTCTGGGTGCTCTATGCGATATATCGCGGGGTTATCAAATGAGAAAGAGGCATCCTTCACTTCAGCCTTTATCTGGAGGTAGCCCATTCTCTGCCCTGGCTCATAATCCATAGGGTCCAATAAAGCCAGCTCTGTCCAATCGCGTGAATATAAGATATCAAAGTATGTATCGTCAATCATACCGCGGTTATTTTTTCTCTTCTCATGCTTGATGAACTCTTCATAGCTCAATTCTGGATTCCTCTTCCTGTATATTTGCCGCCATGTATCATCGTCTATATCACGAATGATGCCTTCCTCTTTCGCTGACGCCACAACCTCCCTTGCACGATTGAAGTTCTCCAGTCCGTAAATAACGAGGTCAATATCAGAATGGGGGGTATTGAGCCCACATAAGAAAGAGCCGGTAATGCCTATCTTGTCCGCGGGTATATAAGAACGAGAACGCAGGAGCTCATAAATCCGGGCAACCCGGTCATCGGTTTCTACAACAGTAGGGAGCCATGCTTCAGGACGAAGGACCTCTTTTATATCACGCTCCGGCACATGGTGCACATCCCCTACGTATAGCGGCCGGTGCTGCCGGAGGAACTCATAAGCTTCATTGAAGTCCAATTTCCGGTATCGCCTGCCGCTTCGATTCGAGACACGTGTTCCACATTCGTCGGGGATATAACGGAGCAGGCATTTTACCTCGCCTGTTTCAGACCCGGAACCGAGTTCATAGCCCACCACAGAAAAGAACCAACCGTCAAAAGTCAATATGAAGTCTCTTAATCTTGTTCTGATGTTCATTATTATCGCTCTCTATTTCTTTTATTATACGCAATTACAATTGTCATTTTATACTCATACTGCTACACTAACACTACTCTACTCACCGAAGAGCATCTCGCATATATATCTTATATCATTCATGTCTTTATCATACCAGTGCTGGCGAACTGTAGTGATTACGTATGCGACACCGCCGATCAATAGACCGAGGACGGTGGTACCGAACGCATATATGAGACTGGATGCAAGTGTGTTTATATCACCCTGTGTAAGTGCAAGCAGTGCAGGTCCCATAGGTATCAGCGTACCCATAAGCCCGAGCATCGGACCTATTCGCACCATTGCCCTCGTGCGTTCCACACTCTTTGTTATCGCGGCATTGCAACCCTGAAGTAACTTTTCTAATCTAATTGCGAACTGCCGGGCATCTTCATCGCCATCACCGTCTTTTAAAGCTACATCTATATCAGCGAGGCAGTTCAGGAACTGCAGTACGAACTTATGAGATGTGCATTTCTTCAGTATTGCACTTATTTCTTTGAGTCTGGATCGGGATTCACCATCACCCTGTACCTGTAATGCTGCTGCAGCTTCATGCAGGCACAGTTCCAGATCTACTGATGCCGTCCGACTGCTGCACTTGTGTCTTATAATCCATTCGTATGTGAACATACCAATCTCAACGATCACCCACAGTGTCAGTCCATATAAGAGGATCAGTACCGGTAGCCGGAGTAAGGAGGTAATCCATGCAAGGAAATCGGAACTGAGCCATACAATAAAACTCTTTCCCCCTATTGCAGATATTATGAAGAGCATCTCATTACATTATCCTCCTGATTTGCACCTTTATCTCCCGTATTCCCTACACCATAAACTGGTGTGCATCAAATAAAGTGAGTTTCGGTTTTTGAATCACGAGTAACAATTATTACCTTATTTGTACCTGTATAGATATCGCATAGCAACCCGTAAATCGGAGGTGGTATTCACATTTATCGCGAGCAGGGGGTCATAGAAGACGAGAGGTAAGGAATGCATCGAGTTCATGACGGCATTGATACCGCATGCGACCAGTTTCTGTCCACGATAAGTGAAGGGAAGAGGGTTTATGCCATCTGGTACCATGTTGAAAGGAACAGCTCCGGTAACACTAACACTATTATGATGTTCGGAATAGAAGTCTATCAGTGCATCAATATGTTCACTCTGTAAAAATGGGATATCACATGCCACGGATATAAATTCATGATAGCGTGTGAGTAGATAACGTAAATCCGCATGATAGCCGTATCCGGGTGTTTCTATCATCCTGTAATTCATACTCTGGCAGTATAAAGCGGTCTGTGGTGTGAACTTCGTTACCGCCACAATAAAACCATCTGCTTTTAATGCGCCATTCACTGCCCCTATAACCGGATCTATCAGTCGTTTCTCGGCTCCTAACTTTATAATCGCCTTCTCCTTACCCATCCTGGTTGCTTTACCGCCTGCGAGGATTATCACTATCATCTCTTCATCTCTAAAAGAAAGAGAAAGAAGAATCGAGAATTTAGAGATACGGCATTCTTTCTCGTTCCTTCTGCTCTCTATACCGGTGTCTCAGTAATGGGTTGCTCTTCATTCGCTCTATCTCACGGTCCAGGCGCTCATCTAATTCCGCCTGCTTATTAGAGACATACTCATTGCAGAGCTTATAGGCGGAATCTGAGGAATATAGCTGAATACCAGCCATAACAATCGCTAAATTATTCTTTACTTGTGGCGATACAAGACCAAAAGGAACCGGTGCACCATGCCCGAATAGTTTCTTAATATCCTCATCCGGTTTTCCCACATCCAAACCGAATCCGATTGCCTCGTTATTACCCGTCTGTTCTATCTTCAATTGCCACACACGCTCTGGAGTGGAGATGAAGAGGTCATACCTGCCTCTGGGATTCCTACCACTGAGTACTCGCCATTCATTCCTATCTTCGTCTTTGCTCTTATCCCATCTCCTCTTCAATATCTCCGCTATCTCCGCAGACGATTTTATCATGTTAGTTAAGTTAATAGGTACATATACTTAGCTAAAAACCTTCACGATAAAATACACGAGACCAAGGATCACAATCAATATTACCAATGCTATGATGAGATAGGGCAATAATTTAATGATCAGCCACACCATGCCCAGAATAATGAGTAGGCTCAGCAAGAGTAACACCAATGCCGGTATCCCACTTAGAAACCATGAGAATCGCATTTTTTCACCACGCATGTCATCTCCTCTGCTACTTTTACTAACCGGAGCTGGGTATTTGTGGCAGCCCTCACGCGTATGAGGTCCTCACCGCCTATCCGCAGAGATAATTTATTCCCGTTAAGGGAGAGTACAACACGGGAGCACCTTTTATCCTTTTCCAGTGCGTTCTCCTCTATTTTATTTCCGTAATCTTTCATCGTTCTATTCATAATCTCTGAAACACCTTCTTTTTTGTCCCTCACCCTAAAATTATGGCTAATGCTAATAATTCCGTGATTTTTGGTTTGTACTCGATATTCATTCTACCTATCAGTACCTTTTAATTTACACTATTTTTAAATATATAACTAACGGTGGAATCAGAATGGTAGTGGAGACGAAGGAGCTGCAGTTTGATACACGTGGCGAGGTTGAGATAATAGACATAACAGGTGAAGTAAATAGCAAGTTAAGGGAATCGGGGATAGAGAACGGCATTGTCACCATCTTTGTGCCCGGCTCTACCGGTGCGGTAACGACCATCGAATACGAACCAGGATTGCTGCATGACCTGCCAAATGCACTGGAGCGACTATTCCCGCGTGATATAAATTACGAGCATGAGTATAGATGGCACGATGGCAATGGTCATTCACATGTAAGAGCCTCTTTTATTGGTCCATCCCTTACTGTCCCTTTCCGGAATAAAAAGCTGATGCTGGGGACATGGCAGCAGGTGGTATTCATCGAACTGGACAATAAACGGAGGTCAAGACGGCTTATACTACAGATAATCGGATAAATAGGATGGGTATTATTACCTTTTAGTGATCACAGCAGTATGAACTAAGCAGTATGAACTATGAACTATAAACTATGAACTATGCCGACTTCACTTTTCCCTTCACCTTTGCCTTAATCCTCGACTTACCCGGAGGTAAGAGACTTAATACCTCATCATGAGTTACCATCTCTGCTTTCCCCTTACCTTGCGCATTGAAGAACTCCACAATCATATTTGCGAGCGAATTCTTATCCAGCTCATTATCAGGCGCCAGCTCCACGAATAACCCTAGCCTGTCCTTTTCCAATTCCGGAACCGCAACCAGCCGGTTATTGTTATTCTCAATGCCTATACAGAGCCCTAAAGGTGCCTTTAGATACCGCCTCTTGCCTCGTACTATAAAGCTGCCTTTGGCTATATACTCGCCTGACGGGGGTCTCTTGCTCACCTGCTCACCTTTAACAAAATAACACTCACCCTCATAGAATCCATATTTCCACAAGCTGGAGTATGAAACTGCGAATTGCGCTATCGCCCTCAAACTCCTATCTGACAGTTCCTCGTTGCACTTCGCTATCACCACCGGTGCACCACTCGCCTGTGTATGACAGAAGAGGTCATCCTTGTTCATATACTTCTTCACCAGCAACTCATTCGTGGTTGCATCCTTACCCGCTATCACAAGAACGCCTTCTGAGGTCACAAACCACCTGAACCGTTCGTACCACTCCTTTTTATCCCTCCGTACAGCCCGTTTCTCCGGTATCGCTCCTTTTGCAACTGCCACTTCTCGTGCCCAGACTTGTGCTTGCTCCTGTTCTTGCTTCAGCTTCGTCATCGTCTCCTCTATTGCTCGTTCCACACCCTCTCGCTTTCTCTTGAATGCCTTCGCACGCTCATACCAGATGCTCGCGTTCTTGAATAATGATATAGAAGTATCAATCTCCAGTGTACATCCGGGCAGAGACACCTCCACTATCTTCCTTTTTCTATCCACCTTACGCAGGATTTCCTCTATCTCGTTGTATCTTGCATAGATAAGCTCGCCTATTCTCCTGCATTCCGCCTCCTTCGCCTGGAAATCACGCAATGCCTCCTTCTGTTCTTTCAATATGCGTTCATATCGTGCTATCCTGCTCTCACGCTCGTTCTGTGCTGCTGCTTCTACGCTCTCCACTATCCTCTCCGTGAAGAACTCATCCACAGCGTCATTAAACGTGGGGAAGAATATCTTCTCCGCATCGCTATCGCGATACCTGCACAACTCAAAGGGCAGGACATCCACCCTCTCACCGTTCTCTATCACGATATGTGGTCTCAACCCTTCTCCTGTCATCACGGGCTTCAATACTTCCTGTATCGTATCCCAAACAGCCTTCACCCCGGCATCCCCAAGCTCACTGGCTCTCCTGTGTCTCTCAATGCATGCCCGCTCACAGACCTCTTCCGCATACACACCACCCAGACCCAAATCCAATGCAAGCGTTCGTACCACATCTTTATCTGAGGCTTTACATATTAGCTTAAATTCTTCCGCAGTCATTCGCATTGGATTTACTCTTGAGGGCGGTCTCTCGTAACGTGTATGCGCTTTTATCTCACGCGCTGAGAAGCTCCTCCGTCTGAAAGGATGCAATATCTCACCCCGAGCGTCTATCAGGAGGATGTTTCCCCTTGGCAGTAATTCTGACACCAGACTGAGCTCACCTTCTCTGCTCTTTACCTTCAACTCCACTATCCGATCGAACTCGAACTGTTGTATTCCGATAATCCTGCCGCCACCGAGGTGCTTCCTGAGGAGCATCGAGAAGTTAGAAGGTACTCGCGGCGCCTCTCGCCTGTATCTCGTTATGTGTAGTCGTCTACCCGCCTCAATTACTAAGTCAATAGTACCTTTGCTCTTCTGATGGAGCTTCAATCTTATCTCTTCGCGCCCTATCTGGTAGACTTTCTCCACTCTGGCTCCTACCAGCTCCTGTAACTCCCTGACAATCACTGCTATGTCCACACTGCTCAGCGATTCTTTCATTCAGCCATACATGTATTGAGATGTATCGGCACCCACACCATCGCCACGATAATGAGAAGTAGACTTCGCTATCTGCTGCTTTATACGCTCCTCAACGGCTTCTGCACTCTCACGCAGCATCTTCTCTATTGCTCCCGTCTCCAATTCCAGCCCAGACATACGCTTGAACGCCCTTAAAGCCCCAGCACAGGCTCTCAGATCCTCAGGATATTTCCCTACCCCGAGTATGGAATAGCTCTCAATTCCTAATTTCGATGCGAACCCGGGAAGCAGTCCTGTCTTACGAATGATCGTGTATCTGCCAATATTCTTCCTCGTCATCTTCACGGAAGCAGGAGGTAGTTCCTTATGCGAGCCCTCAAAGTAGCCTACATACGCCTCTATACCGGGTTTGGTATTCCTGAAAGGCTGCTGAAAGGGCATTACCACACCCACTGTGTATAATTCACGGACATAGAGCTCTTTTGCCACCCGTGCCAGTCCCTCTGCCTGTTTATAAGCCGACTTTGGTAGATACTCCGTCTCTGGATATTTACCAATATAACAGAACAATCGCTTCTCTTCACTGTACCAGAGCTCGTCATGTGGTATCACAAACTCTTCGTCTTGCGCCTCCACCATTGGCGGGAAATTATAGGAATAGAAGCTCATTATCTTCTCTGAATCGCTTAAAAGCTCCTTCAGGTGGTAGGGTATGATATTACCAAGCGGTGGGAAACCAGCTACCATAATATTGAAGTGCTTACTTATCTTATCCTTGAACTTCTCCTCGTCCACATTCCAGTAGATCGAGATTTCTTCTATCCTAAACTCTTCCATCGCCCTTAACCCTTAATTACACTATCTTTTTAGATTTATTAAAACTTAAAACTTGAGCCGAGCTGCGAGCAGGGATGTCAGGTCCTCTATCTCTATCCTCCTTCCCTTTTTCACACTGTTCTCCAACGCACAGTCGAGATGTATCCAGCATTTAGGACATGTAACAATAAGCTTTGATGCACCTGTCGCTTCGGCTTCGGCTAACCTTGACATCTGCATCACCCTTGCTATCGGGCTGCAGCTCAACAAGCCACTCACACCACAGCAAAGTGTGTGTTCCCTATTATGTGCCATTTCTACCTGTTTAACACCCGGTATACGTGCTAAAATCGCCCTCGGCGCATCATATATCCCAAGATGGCTCAACCGGCAGGGGTCGTGATATGTAGTGATGAGCTCTTCAGCCGATGTATTCAAATCAAAATCCAAGTGCTTATCCTTTAAAAATTCGGAGATATGCATGACCTCAAATCCCAGCTCACCATAAAATCGCCGATAATCGATATCAAAAGTTCTAAGGCATTCAGCGCATGAGAAAACCACAATTTTTGCACCACTCGATTTTATCAGCTCTATATTTGCCCTCATCAGTGCCTGGAATCTCTTTTCGTCTCCCAGCCAGAGCAGGTCGTGCCCGCAACATCTCTCCTCGCTGTTCACTGCGGGTACAATCCCTATCGAATTGAGTATCCTCACAGCACTGCGTGCGATATCAAGCAACCTCAAATTGGTGCGATCGTGGTATACGTGGTCGAGAAAAGAGATACAGCCAGAGAAGTAGTAAACATCACCCTTGTCTCCAACCTTCAGTCCTTCCACGCCGTCAAGCCATCTCAGTCTCTCTGTAGCACTTATCTCAGCCACTGCCAGCCGCCCCTGCTCGCTGTAATGTGGCACATTGCCTCTGTCCCTGCTCACTGCTAAGGTTCTCACACCCTGGATAAACCGCAGGAAATCCACTCCATACGGGCATATAGTGTTGCAGATACCACAGGAGATACAGGACCATATTTCTTCACTCAATGCGATTTTGTCAGCATTTTCCAGCATCGCCATACCAGCGAGTTTTCGTGGTGAGAATCCCGGATCTATCGCAGCAACAGGGCAGGAAGCAGTACATTCGCCACATTCTGCACATTTGTTCACGCCCGTAACGTATGTCAACCTCGCTATGAATGCATCCGCATCAGATATCTCTGCTTTCAAGCCTTGAGAAGTCAGGAGACAGCCTCTACACCTCATGCATCTACCTGATTCTGCCACTACCGCTTCCTGTGATAAACCACGTTTCACCTCCTTGAAGCTGGTCTTACGCTCTTCTATATCAATTTCAGGCATTTCGCATCTGATGGCTCTGGATATCAAGCCCAGCTTCTCCTCATTCTTCAACTCCTCTATTATATATGCCTCTTCATTCACCAGCTCTGTGATTGCTCCTAATTCCGGTTCAGACTCAGACTCAGTTCTCATCTCAACGCCATTCAGAAAACGGTCTATTGAGTCCGCGGCGACATTACCATCTGCAATAGCATCCACTGCGAACGCAGCACCATGAACACAATCGCCACCCGCAAATATGCCTTCCACCGTGGTGGAACAGAACTCATCTACCTTTATTAGCCCACGTACTGTCTCCACGCCACTACCTTCGAGGAACTGAAGATTCGATGCTTGTCCTACTGCTGGTATCACCATATCCACATCAATCGAGAACCGGGACCCTTTTATGGGCACTGGCTGTCTCCTACCAGACTCATCAGGAGCTCCTAACTTCATCCTGATAAGCTCCAGTCTCTCCACTCTTGACGACCCAAGAATCCTTGTAGGATTAGCCAGGAATAAGAATTTCACACCCTCTTCCTCTGCCTCTCTTACCTCTTCCACACTCGCAGGCATCTCTTCCCGCGACCTTCGATAAACAACTGTTACTGTTACATCCGAACCCAGACGAATCAGGCATCTTGCAACGTCCATAGCTACATTACCACCGCCTATCACCGCTATTTTCTGCCCTATCCCTACTTCCTCTATCCCTTTCCCCCTCATATTGTTACTACCATGAGCATGCTTGAGATTGAAGTCACGAAGGAACTCAATACCGCCCACAACACCTTCCAGATCCTCACCTTCTATTCCCAGTCTCCTGCTCTCTTGCATACCAACAGCGATAAAGATAGCATCATACTCCTGACGCAGCCTCTCAAACTCCTTCTTATCTATCTCCTTACCGACTTCCATCTCCACCCCAGAACGCTTAATACGGTCTACCTCCTCTTTCAATACCTTCTTTGGCAACCGGTATGGAGGGATGCCAGCAAGGAGCATACCACCTTCTGAGGGCAATCGCTCGTACACCTTCACTGCGTAACCCTTACTCGCCAGTCGGAAAGCAGCTGTCAGACCCGCGGGTCCAGCACCAATGATCGCTACTCTTTTGGTTTTGCTCTCGGTCTTTGTATTTGTAGTTGTATTTGTAGTTGTATTTGCTCCTGCTTCCTCACCCGCCTGCATGCCACCATTACTACTATTATAATCACCCACAAATCGCTTGACTGCCGCGATGGCAATGGGAGCATCGAAGAAGCTCCGGCGGCACCTCATTTCGCATGGATGATGGCAGATTCGTCCGATAGATGCAGGTAAAGGTATGGTCTCCATTATAAGCTGGTAGGCTTCCCTGTACCTGCCTTCCTCGACCAGTCTCAGATACCCATGAACATCACAGCCAGCAGGGCATGCTGATATACACCTCGGCACCTCTCGCGCTATACCAAATCCTTCGCCTGAAAGTAAATATTCCTTATACGGGGCTTTTCGTTCAGTGTTCATATCTATCTGCAAGCCTTTTGCTCATAATTACACCTAACGGTTCGGAGATATATGAAGTTTGCGGAGCGAAAGCGAAACAAAGAGTCGCCCGAAGTTTCACTTTTAATATCCCCCCTTAAGTATCTTGACTTAAGTTTGTCATTTTAGAATAAAACTATTTAATTTTTTATCCTTTTCCTAACCTATTATTTCAAATTAGCCACAAGCAATCTGAGATTACCGGACAACCCTAGCTAGCAATTTCCACGGGCTTAAAAGGAGAATAGATAACAATCATCAAAATCTGGGCGTGTCCCTCTTCCATCGACTTGAAAGAGAAGATGTAAATATAAACAGAGTATGTTATACAAATTTTATAATGCCCCTTGAATAATATAGAATGCAGATGTATGGCTGGCGAACGGGTCAAAAAAACAAGAGAGTTTGCACTAGCTAAATAGACCCGTTGCACCCCGCATATTCTGATATTCACCTGCTATGGGGGTGGTTTAAACTTGAATAACTCTTCTAATTCCCTGATGTGGTCTGTGAGGTTAGCAGCCATTGCAGGTGTTCTATCAAACTTTAAAAAAGTTAAATCAAAATGCTACGCAATCCAACGCCGTTCACCATCCGCAATTTCGATTTTTAGTACATCGTGGGGTTTAACGAGGTTGAACCACGCAAAGAACAGGCACAAATGCATTATCAGTGCTCTTATCTCGCCTATTTTCTGTATTAGAGAGTAATTCATTCACTAAAAGTCTTAGTCTTCTTGCATGTCTTACATCTGAGTAGTGTAGTATTCTGTTTGCCATAGCGTTCCTTTAGCACGATGTTTTCCCTTCCTTCCTTTCTTTCCGTAATCTGAGCTTGCCTCATTTGGACAAAAGAATTCGTCTAAGTTCACTTCTCTCATTTCGTCAATCCCTTTGTGTTTCCTATTGAAATATAGGATATGAATACTTTCCTATAAAATGGGGGCTTGGCCAACTTTTATGTAAAAGCAAAAAATAAAAAATGCAAAAATGGCAAACATTACATATTACAAAGTAAGTGAGATGTAAAACATGAATGAATTATTAGTTGTTTTACAAAATGTCGATC
>Ga0190304_1000679_pt1 | contig 15801 bp, 22 predicted proteins | sample 48700712_MG_FD_161670 | JGI IMG/M metagenome (GOLD analysis project Ga0190304, IMG submission 161670) | Hydrothermal vent sediment bacterial communities from Southern Trench, Guaymas Basin, Mexico - 4870-07-1--2_MG | ecosystem: Environmental > Aquatic > Marine > Hydrothermal vents > Sediment ... | reverse complement strand
GTTTTTCACTCATATTTTATATTTTTCTTTCAAACTTTCAAATGCTTCATTCATCCAAGATTCCATAATTTCTTTAATGCTTAAAAAACTTACACCAATAATATTGATTAAAGAAAAAGCAAATATATATGAATATGAAATATTTGTAAGATAATTTTTCAATAATTCACATAAAGCAAGAGAAATTATTATTGTGAAACAAAGAGATGACATTAAAAAAATGGAAAAAATGGAGATTTTAATTAATTGATATAAGTAATAATCTGTTTTTTTCACAAAACCTATTCCACGAATATATTTATAGTTGTTCATTTTCTTTTAAATTCACTTTCGGAACACCAATTTAATATTTGCATATTTCTTTCACAATTTTTAAATTTATAAAAATGAATCCTTGAGATCGGGCATTTTATTTTCCTTTTTTTATAAATATCAAGCATTTCTTTATCTTTACTTAATTTTAAATTATGAATTTCCACCAGATTATACAAACTTAAATCATTCAAACATCTAATATATTTCATAGCATAGTTATTTACTTTAAATAATCTGGTGGTTGTTTCATAAATTTCATTCAAAAAGCATTTTCCTTTATATGCAACAACAATTAATACTAATCTCGCCAATCTGTTTTTCCTTAAATAGTTATAGCAATCTGGAAGTGAAATCAAAGGTTGATCTTTAATAATAAAATCTTTATATTTCTTTCTCCAAGCATTCAATTCACTTTCATCTTTCCCATTTAAAGTTTTTTTAGTTTTCATTATTATTTCCTTTATATACGATATACCATCTTTTATTTTTTCTATATACGGTAAAACCATTTTCTTTTAATCTCTTGTATATAGTGAATACAATATAAGTTTCTGATAATTCATATTTTTCACGCAAATATTCTTTAAAATCTCTCGTTTTCATAGGTTTTTCTGTTAATAAATTTCTGCATTCTCTCAATAAAGTATTAAATTTTACCATAATATTATATAAAAAACTTTAAATACTTTACTTAAATATATTATGGTAAATACTCTTTTACGGGAAACAACAGAAACAATTGAAAAAATTTCTAATAAAATTGATTATCTTCTGGATATACAAAAGAAATATAAAAAACTAATGAAAAACATTCAAAATTTAATTAAAGAAATTGAATTAACAGATCTTGAATATGTGATATATGCAGATGGGACACAAAAAAGAATGACAGAAAAAGAAAGAAAAGAAATACTATTTGGTATAATCAAAAAACATTTATTATGAGGAAATTAAGAAAATTGGGAGCGGGGGAGCATAGATATAAAGACATTTCTGGAAAATACAGAATTATAAAAGTAAAGAATTACAAAAGATGGAAAGAAAAAAGAACATACAACAAAAAAATAAGATCTTGGGAATACAAGCCACATATTAAACACGAATTGATTAAAAAATACAAACAGGCAATTAAAAAGAGAAAAGAAACAATCGCAAAAAAGAAAAAAGAAGAAATAACAACAGGGAGATTTATTGAGATACCAGAAGAAAAAATGATGTATAGGGTAACAGTTGCACTTAATTATGTTTTGCACAACAATTATTACAGTTACAAAATAACGGGATACTTCAGGACAAGAGAAGAAGCGGAAAGAAAAATTGACGAATTTAAAGAAAGAATAATCAATCAGGTTGAAAAAATCACGGGATATAAATCTTATGAATGGTGGTTTTCAGATGAGCCAAATGTTGAAATTCAGGAAATACCATTCAGTTCTAAATACATAGGAACGATTAATGAACAGGATGAAACGGTTTTAACCAAAGATTTAAAAAGTCAGAGAAGAATAATAGCAAAAAAAAGAATGTTGCATATACCATTATCAAAATTTTAATATGGAAGCAAAAGTTATTGAAGCGGGAAATAAAAAATTATGTAAAATATGCGGTTTTCCGATTTCTGAAATAAACGATTCTGAAATAAAAAATGTTTGTTTTGATTGTTATCTGTTGTTTTATTGCGATGAATATGGAAGAAAAAAAGATTAAACTGAATACAATAGATCTTGACGCAAGCAATAAAGGAGTTCTGGAGTTGGTAATAAATGAAATTAAGAAATGCAAATATGTTATAAATTTGTGTTATAGACAATCTGCAAGTAAAAGGGGCTGGCACATTAAATTTTACTGTTCTAAAGATTGCGATAAATGTAGAAAAAGATTTGATGATGTTTTAAGATACAAAGCAGATATTACGAACAGAAAAGAAATAGAAAGAAATGTGTTGTGGGATGTAAAATATTATAAAGATTATGAAACGGGGAAAACAATTAAAAGAAAAGCGGGAAAATGGATAAAAGTTATTTAAAGTTTTACCAATATTATTATGATTAGAAACGATAATATCGGCATAGAAATAAAAAAAATAACTAAACTTAAAAACAACATAGACATTATTAAAGATTTTTTCAGAAGACATAAAAACAAGGCATTCAGGAGTGTTGAATTGGTAAAAAAATTCAATTGGATGAATAAAAATACAGTAAGGAGCGGAGTTGTAACATTATATAATATGGGTTATCTGGATAAAAAACAAGTTTCGCAAAACAAAACATATTATTTCTGGAATAGAAAAAACGAAAGAAAATGAATGAAAAATTATCTGAAGGGGAAAGAAAAAGGTTGGCAAAAGCAATAGAGGAAGCAAAAGGTATAGAAAATACAATATTTATTGCAATAGTTTTTTTAGCACAAGGTTACATTAATCGTTTTGATTGTGATTTACGAATGATAGGAAAATTCTATAAAGTAAAAGCATACAGAATAGATGAACATTTACGGATAGATTTTATAAGGGTAAATAATGAAAATGAAAGAAAATAATTGGAAAGAGATAAAAAAAGAAGACGCAATTGATAAAATTAAAAAAGAATTGTTTATAGAGGCGGAAAATTTTATCAACAAAGTAAAAAATGCGAAATTGAGTTTAAAAGAAAAACTAAAATACGGCATAGGACAAAAAATGATTAAAAAAATATTGGATCAGTTCGGAGAAGATTATTTTATCGGAGCAACAATATCAAAGGGATTGCAGAAATGCGAAAAAACTTTAAACGAGGGAAAAACTATTGAATTTGAAAGTTTTATTATGAAAAAAGACAAAGGAAAATATTATATTAAAAACAAAAAGTAATATGGCATTCGATACTTTAATGGGGTATATGTTGGTTTTTGCAATAGTGATTTCTGTTATATACATTATTTTTAGAAGATCGGGAGTTGAGGCAAAACTGAAAAAAATCAAAGAAAAAAATCTTGAACAAACAAAAACGGGATGGGGGGTTGAAGAAATAGAAAATTTAACGGAATTGCAAATCAAAAAATTATTAAAAATGAGCGAGAAAGTAAATAAAAAATTGATTGTGGGAATGAGAAATTTAGGCAAAATTACAAAAAGGGTAAAAATCAGGAAAAATTTATATCTATGCGAAATTAAAAAAAGTTTTATGGAACAAATTGGTTTGAAAAAACCTATTTATCTAATAATTAATACGAATGAAATAATACATTCTGACAACAAAACAATATATTTGAAAGACAAAATAATTTTTAATCAGTTCGGAGTTTATTATCTGGTTGATGATAAGCAATCAGTTAAAGAAAAAAAGGAATATCTTGATTTCTTGATTAACAAAATGAATTATGAAGATGTGGTTGGCAGAATTTCAAATTTAGCAACGAAAGTTTCATATCTGGATTTAACGCACACGCAAAATATGGAAGCATTAAATAAGAAGATAGAAGCAATATTAAAAGAAAGAGAGGGGGAAAGATTAAGTATGATGGATATTGCAACGGCTTAATATGAAATTGCAGGTTAAAGATTTGTTTGAAGAAAATGAATTTTTTAGAATGCTTAAATTGAGGTATGAAATAGGAGATCAGACAATATTTTTGACAACGGGGAATACAAATTCTGGAAAAACTGTTTTTAATGTTCTTTTATATTATCTAATCAAAAAGGGAATTTTGAAAGAAAAAATTGACTTAAAAAAATGCAGGATGTATTTTTCAATTATAGATTTTGCGAAAGAAATCACAAAATTAAGAGATGAAATAATATATTACGATGAAGCGGGGGCGGAGTTGGATGTTGGGGAATGGAACAACATATTTAACAAAATAATGAGGCACATTTTACAAACTCAAAGAATACAGAGAAATTTTTATTTTATTCTGTTGCCACACATCAGATATATTTCTTATGTTTTGTTGCCATTATTCACTTTTCACATTATCACAGAAAGAAAAATTATTCCGAAAAAAAACGGGTATGAAATAGAAAGAATTGCAACGATAAATAAAATATTTGCACAACAACAATTTTCGGAAATGAGAAATTATTATGATATTAGATTGGTGGCACAATTGCGGATTCCAGACATCACGAAAATCAGAAACAAAGATTTCAGGGAATTATATCAGAAATTCCATCAAATAGAAATTAGAAAGAAAAAGGAAATAGCAAGAAAAATTGAAGAAGAAGCAAAAATGTATTTACTTAAAGAAAAAACAAAATTAATGAAAATCAAAAGAACATACGATCAGGAAAAACAAAAATTGAAAGATGTTAAGTAAAAAAGAAAAAAGGGTTATAGTAAATAGATTAAGAAATTTGAAAGTTTGCGAAAAAGATAAAGAAAAATTAAATGAATTAATTGAATGGTTGGAAGATATGTTATAAGACATATATTAATATATATCCGATAAACAAATTAGGTTATGGGAAAGACAAGAACGAGATGGTATTATATGGTGACAAAAACGGGCAAAGTTAAGCAAATCGGATTAGTTCCGATTACAAAGACAAGAAAGAGAAGAACAAAAAAGAGAACGAGAAAGAAAAAATAAATATGCCAAGAAGAAAATGGACAAGGATGAGCAAAACAACGAGAAAAAGAGTAATGCCGAATAGAAAAGGAAGAAAGGGCTATAAAAGAATTACGAAATATATCACAAGAAAAGGCAAAAGAATAAGAATGACTTATTGGGTAAAAAAATAAATTATCATCAGAACGAGAATAGCAAAAAAATTGACAAGGCAAAAAGGATCTAAAAAAGATTTTTGCAGAGTGAAGAATATTATCAAGAGAAAACTAAATAAAAATTCTGTGTAGATCTCATATTTCAATTTGAATTTTTTGGAAAGAATTATGAAGATTAGATAAGAATAAATGGCAAAAAGCAGAATAAAAAATATAAATTGGTTGGAATTTTGAAACAAACAGGTATAATATGCTTTTTCTGGAGTAGTTATTAAACTTTTATTAATTACAATATTTGTAATGTTCATATTAGAAAACCTTTAGCACTATTTTTCCTTTTGCGGTTATATGCCATTTTTTATTTTTTTTTGTTATTAATCCTTTTCTATATAGATTCTGAAGCGATCTGTATAAATTGCAATTTGAATAATATTTTTTAAATTCTGTTGCGGAACAGGGACTATATGCTAATTTACGCAGTATTAAAATTTGTTGAAAACTCAATCTTGCCATAATTTTATATCTTATGATATAAAATTATAAGTATTTCTTGGGTAATGTTTTTTATGAAAGGAGAAGTTTCAATTGCAAAAATAGTTGGAAGCGTAATTGCGATTGTAGTAGCGGTGAGTATGATTAAACCAATAAATGACGCATTATCAAACGCAAACCTTTCAGGGACTCAAAAAACATTAGGGGATTTAGTTCCTGTTGTTTTTGTGGCAGGGGTAATTTTGATTTCGGTATATGCATTTATGAAAAGATAATTGCCAGCGGATCAGTAAATTTTAAAAAAATATAGAGTTTTATTTATTTTTTATTTATATATTTTATATTTATGGATACATTTAAAAAAGTATTGTTATTTTTAGGATTGTTTTTATTGTTAGCAGTTCCTAACTATGCGATTCCTCATTTTGATAACGAATATATAACTCCGAAATACGGATCTTTTTTAAACGGACAATATTATTACAAAGACATTTCTGGAGCGGTTGAATGGTATTGGGCTACTCCATCTTTTGAGAATAACGGGGGATATTATGATATTTTTGATTACGGCGAAACCGTAAATTTTCAGATTACGATAAATACTTCTTTAACGGGAGATTTATATTTATGGATTGCACATCAAAACCAAACGGGAGATTATGAATTTTCATATTATTTAGTAAAGGCAAGTTCTTCTTATAACAATATAAGAGTTTCAAAAGATGTTCAAATACCGAATACTTGGCACGGAGCAACCTATTACTATTGGACTTTATATTCTGGGGGAAATTATTACTATTCAAACATATATCATTTTTTCATAAAGGGGAGCATTTTAGAAGATTGGCAATATAGGAGAATTTTAACAGCAACAACAACAAAATCTATGAAGAACGGGACATTTGAATTTGAAATTAATGATACTGACTTTTACAGCAATTCAAAAACTTTTTATGTTTCCGATGACTGCGAATATTGTTTATCTGGAACAACAACAGATATTGTAATTACAAATACAGATCTGACAAAAGCATATCCTTATTTCATCAACAAATATAAAGGGGGATACTATGAATACAATCAAAATTCTTCAAATTCTACCTTGATAGATGTATGGGTTAATGAAGATATAACATCAAAGAATATATATGTTTATTACGGATTTGAAAGATTGCCAGATGACGCAACAACTTCATTATTTGGAAAGAATGACGGACACATATTAGATTGGCAATCAGATGAACCAAACAATCCTTTTACAGTTCATCAGATATTTTCAGATTGGAGATGGAATAGTTCATATACACCATTTTATTATTCTGGAGGAATATATCACAGAGGGAGTAATGTAGAAAGCGGAACAGTATCATTATTTGATAATAATTTATCTGAATTTTACTTTAAAATTTATCAAGCAGGCGGTTCAACACTAACAAGTATAATATTTACGGATGATGAAGAAGATTTTATCAAAAGAGTAGGATACTATGTATATATAAAACTTTACAATTCAACTGGTAACTATGTTCAACATAATTTTGAATGGGGAGGTTCTTATTACAATTGTCATTTCAAATATAACGGGACACATAAAACTTTAAATATATCTGGAACTTTATTAAGTATTGCAGACAATAAAAATTATGTTAATGCAAAGAAAATAAGTTTAAGTTCAAATACGAGAGATAAAATGTATTGGATCAAAGAATTATTAGATATCACAGATACTTTTGATTTAGGCAATCAAAGTTTAAACGATTATGCAATTGTAAATTTTGAAGATATGAACGAATATTCAACATTTATAAACGATCTGTGGATTGGGGGGATAATTGGCACGGATTCAAAGGGAACAATTATTTGTTATGATATGGATAATAATGTTTTGGGTTCAATAAAAACACCAGAAACGGCAACGGTTCAATCCTATGAGATAACATTTCCTTATACTATATCAAACCAGACAGATTTTTTAAACAGAAATGATTTTAATTATACTTGCAAATTTATTTCTGATCTTGGCTATGAAGAATACAGCGATAATTTAACAATTACTTTTGAAGACAACAGAATTTATTTAAGTTCAATATTGCCAGACACACAAGAAAATTACACATCTCAATATGTGGCAACGCAAATTCAATCTGAATTAAATTATACAAACATCACAACAGATTTTTATGTTGGGATTTATCAAGTTGATTGTTTAAAAACAAATGAAGACGGCGAATGTTTAGATTATGATTTTAATTATAAAGTATTGGATTATAACGATACGAATATAAGTTCAACATATTTATATGACGAGATCCAGACATTAGACAAAGGGAATTGGTATGTTATTAATTATAAGTATTGCAGGGATGGAGAATGCAGATCAACGGCAACGAGAATTTTTTATGTTGCAGAAGAAGAAATTGAATTGCCACCAGAAACTTATATTGATTGGAATGATACCAACATCATGGAGAATAAGGAATTTATGGATAAAATGTTCTGGGGAAATCCATTAAATTACTTATCATCATTTGTATATCAGAATTATGTTGTTCCAAATTGCGATTCTACTGTTCAGACAATATTTTTGTATGTATTTACTGTTTTCTGGAATTTCTTATTTATTTTATTGATGATTGCGATAAGTGTATATATGAGAGTTCAAAATTTAACGCTAACGGCGGGGGTTGTGTTGGCGGTTGCAATATTCTTTTCATATCTTGGATGGATTTCAATTTCAGTTACTACTTTATTAATATTAAGTATTGTTGGTGTGGTTTTATATTTGAAAAAAAGAGGAGGATGAAAGGGGCATTAGTTACGGGGAATATTATAGATATTATAGAGATAATTTTAATTTTGGCTTTAATTATGGGATTGTTAAGTATATGCGGTTTAAATCTTTCCGATGTATTTAATATAGTTGGATCTGGTGTTTCTCAAATATGGAATTGGTTTGTAGGGTTTTAAAATGAACGGATGGAGAATGTTTTTGGGTTTAGGAGTTGTAATTTTAGGATTAATAATTTTATTAAATCCAATTCAAATGATTCTGTTGTTTGACAACAAAGAGCAGAAATTAACTTTGTTTGAAAACCTAAATTCAGCAAATACAACATTAAATTTAGATTTCAATTTCAGCAAGGATTATATAAGTGAATTTTATGAGATTTCAGAAGGGGAAAAGATCTATAAAAACTATTTGAATATTTATTGCGAGGAATTTAAAGATAATTCAACAACGGAGAATTTGATAAGCATTCAGTTGAATGATAATTTCTATTTACCAACAAATAAAAGTTATGAAATTTCATTAATTATTCTGGAAAGTTCTTTAAATGAAGAATCACAAAACCTAAAAATAGAGAAAAGTTCAAATTTAACAATAAATAAAATAGAATTAGAATATATAGGAGCAGATTACTCATATAAAGATGTTTATGATCATTTAGCATTTACAATCTCAATATTGTTAATCTTCTTTGGAATCCTTTTGGGCTTATATCCAATATGAAAAAAATCTTGTTGTTTTTGGGTTTAATGATGGTTTTATGTGTGGGTTCGGTATATGCTTTCAATTATGCAGAAAAAATTGAATATAAAAACAATACTTATTTTATAAAAGACGCATACAACAAAGAAATTTTTAATTTGCGATTGGTTAAAAATACAAAAGAATGTTTGGTTAATTGCGAGGCAGAAATTAAAATAAATTCAAAAGACAACTATAAAACAGAACAAATACTTAAACTACTAAAAATCAACAAAGATCTAAAGAAATTCAAAAAATTCAACATAGAAATTAAAGAAAATGCAATAAAAATCAAAGCAAAAAAGAAATTGAAGGTAATTGTTCTCAATACCAGCAAAAGAGGAGAGCAAAGAATAAAAATTCTGAACAATTTTGATTGGAAACTTTCCTTATTGGACAAAGAATTGCATAAATGGGCGTGGTGGAATACTTCTTGGAGTTATAGACAATTAATTAACATCTCAAACACAGCGGGAGATTTAACAAATTATCAAGTCAGATTGGATTTGGATAGTTCAAATGTCGGCTCAAATTTCGATTGGAGCAACAACGGAGATGACATAAGATTTGCAAACTCAACAGACGACGAATTATATTTTTGGATAGAAGATTGGAATTCTTCAAGTCAAAAGGCAACAATTTGGGTTAATGTAACTTCTCTGCCGAACAACACGAACACAACGATTTATATGTATTACGGAAATCCTTCGGCGAGTTCTGCGAGTGATGTTAATTCGACATTCATAAGAGAAATAGATGGATTGAAAGGTAGTTGGCATTTTGATGAAGGTTCTGGAACAACAGCATATGATTCAAGTGGAAATGAACATCCTGCAACATTATATAATGGTGTAAGTTGGGAGACAGGAAAATTCGGCTATGCATTAAAATTTGATGGTTCTGATGATTATGTGGATATTTCTTCTACTCTCTTGTCAAATTCTGAAAAAACAATTTCTTTTTGGGTCAAGATTGACGATGTTAGTCAAGACGACCAATTTTTGATTTCTTTCTACAAAGATGGAAACAACAGGTTTCACATTCAATACGACACTTCAAACAGTGCAGTTCATTTCTATATTGAGAACGCAAACAGTGTATCTTCTGATTATTCTTCTTCTCAAGCATACACCACACTTCAGGATGGAGAATGGCATCAAATAGTTTGGGTGGGAACAACTACTTCCAATTCCGCTTATATAGACAACACGGAAATTACAGATATTGCGGGAGACATAGGATTTCCAACGATAGACAGCGGGGATATATTTATCGGTGCTTATGCAAGTGCAGACCCTCCCACTAAGTACTTTACAGATGGGATTATTGACGAAACAAAAATTTTCAACAAATCTTTATCCACAGACGAGATTTCAGATATATACAACTACTACGGCTACACTACTGAAAATTATCCGAATAAAGTTTTGGTTAAGAAATACACCGACCCAGAGCCAACAGCAAGTTTTGGAAGTGAAGAGAATTATTTAAATGATTATCAAGCACCTACTTATTCAGACAACTCAACCAACACAACACTGGCGGGAGTCTCAACAGAATTCAGAGTCAAGTGGACAGACAATGTAAACTTAACGGGAGGAGGATTTATATTTTCTTGGCATAACGGAACAAATTGGACTAAAACCTCAAACTCAGGAGATTTGGAGAGCGGGGAACAAAGTTTTGAACCAACAGCAACTTACACCTTCTTTGACGATTTTGATGACGGAGACTTGGGAAGCAACTGGACAACCTACAGCAGTGATGTGACATATGGAAGAATAGGAATCAGAACGAATGACGCTCACTCTGGAAGTTACTCAGTTATTGCGGATGTAAACACAAATGGCCATAGCAATCTCAACGAACTTATCACAAACTACGACTTTTCGGGAGCGACAAGTGTGGTTTTGACCTTCTGGCACAGGGAATGGTATGATGAGGAAACCTCTGGAGCAGACCACACAAACCATTACAATTCGGATGCTTATTATTTCACCTGCGATGGAACTAATTGGAAAAAGTTGGGAAATTTGGGAAATCCGGGTTCTACTTGGACAAAAGTCACCGTGAACATTACCGCAGACCCTGACTGGTGCGGGACTGCCGACTCCAACTTCAAGATAAAACTAACTCAATACGATAATTATGCTTTAGATACAGATGGAAGGGGATTTGACGACATAAACATAACATACACTGCTCCCGGAGGGCAAGAAGCAAACAAAACACCAGTAACTTATTCAGACATTAGTTTAGACCTTTATGAGAGTTTGGATAATATTACAATTACGGTTTATGTCTCCTACTACAACAATTCAGGTTCTCAGGCAAACGGAAACACAAACCCAACCTTGTGGCTGGAAATTTACAACGGAACTGACTGGGTGGATGAAGGAGATTTTCAGGTGAGTGGAACAGGCAACTACTCAAAAACAATTACAACAACTTCAATATTGAATGGTTGGAAGACTGAAAGTAATAGAGACATAAGAATTTCGGCAAGATATATGGATTACAACGATTCCACGCATTACGACCAGATAAAATGGAATGGAGTGTGGGTGGAGGCATTTTCAGAACAGGAATTCTTGAATGACAGCCTTGTGGAGTTCAATTCCTCCAACTGCGTGAATGATACAGTCTGCTGGAGCAATGTGACCAAAGTAGTCAGTTCAAATGCGGGAGACACAATAAAATGGAAAGTCTATGCGAAAGATTGGGCAAGTAACTGGAACGAAACCCCTGTTTATTCCTATACTACGACAAGTGGAGGAGAAACAACATTCTCAATAACTCTAAACTCTCCTCCAAACCAAACAACAACAGATGACCCAACTCCAGATTTCAACTTCACGGTTTCAGGAACAGAATCTTCATACTCCTGCGAGTTATTCATAAACGACACAGGATACGGAACAGCGACAGCAAACAACAACACAGCAACAATTATAACGGCAAATCAATCTCTTTCAGATGGAACTTATGAGTGGTATGTTAATTGTACTGCTGGAGGAGTTACAAATCAGAGTGAAGTGAGAGAGATTACAATAAACACTGCAACCATCACAGTAAAATTACAAGACCCGGATACTGAAAACACCGATGATGTAGGGATAGGTACCTCATTAGCAGGTGCTCAATATTTTTTAATAAAATTCAATTTAAGCAGTTTGCCGTCAAATATAGAAATAACAGAAGCATTGTTGTATCTTTATGCATTTGGCTCTGATACAAGCAAGCAGGACTTTGATGTGTATTACTATGGCATAGACAATCAAACTTGGCACGAAGAAGATAACGTAACAGCATTGTGGAATCTCCGAAGTCAGAGAATAAACCAAACCTATGTTACAAACAAATGGAATGTGAGTTCGGGAAGTAAATGGGACTTTATAGATGTGACGAATACGACAAAATACCTGTTTGAAATCAAAAATTATGATTATGTATCTTATTGGATAGAAGACCCTGATTATAACGCAGATACTCCAGACACCTCATGTCCAAGCAATAGTGATGTTTATTTATATGGTCGAAATGTTGTAGGGTATGATATACGTACTTATACCAAAGAAAATACAGATTTTAGGCCTTATTTGAATATTACTTATGTGATTACAGAACAGCCAGACATAAACTACGGACTAAATTCAGGCATAACATTCAGATTCCCTTGTAATTTGAACACAGGAACGACCTACGGACAGCCAGAGGGACAAAATTCCACTTTGGCAAGTATATGGTGCGAAAATAATGGAACGGCAACAGGCAATTTTCAAGTAAAACTGAACCAATCCTTACCTACTGGTTGGTGGCTGTTCATAGCCAATTCTTCTACAAGCACAAAAATACAGTTGACTACTTCTTGGCAGACATTTTATTGGAATGTGGCGAGCGGGACAAATGTCTCAAATTGTGCTTGGTTCTGGAATAACTGCTCGGCTGGAGCAGGTTCTCCTCATCCCAATGTGGAAATAGAATTTAGGGCTATAAGTTAATTATGGGTGGTATAAAAGTTTCAGTTGCTTGGTCTTACGAAACACAGGACACGATAAGTGCTTCTGATTCGGTGAGCAAAGCTTTTGAAACTGTTAAAACAGATAATGTGAATTTAACAGACAGCACCATAAAAACAATACAATTGGCTAAAACAGATAATTTGAATCTTACAGATTCTATTACCAAAACAGCCCAAATTACAAAAAAAGACAATATAGCACTAACAGATTCATTTGTGAAAGGCATTCAGTTTGTAAGAAAAGACAATATAAATCTAACAGATTCTGTTGTAAAAACTCTACAAATTACCAAAACAGACACCATAAATATAAATGATTCTATCAAACAAACATTCCAATTGTCAGAAATAGATAATATTAGTGTTTCCGATTTAACCATAAAAGCCATTCAAATCACCAAACAAGATTCAATAAGCTTGACAGATTCAGCATACAAGTCTTATATAGTGGAAAAAACAGATAATATTGATGTAACAGACTCATTAGCACAAAGTATTGACATTTCTCATACAGATACTTTAGAAATAACCGACAGCAGTGTTAAAAGCATAGATATGTTTGTAGTGGATAACATAAATATCACAGATTCTGCTTATAAAGAGATAACATACATCTACACAGATACAATAGCAATAACAGACACAATAGTCAAGAGTTTTGAATTGTCAAAAACAGATAATATAAACCTCTCTGATTCTTCTGTTCAGCAAATAGCATTAACTCATAAAGATTCTCTTTCCATAACCGATTCAACCACAATGGCTTGTAGCATTGTAAAAACAGATAATATAAGTTTGTCCGATACTTTGGGTATTGGGCTTGCTGTAACAGACAACCTCTCTTTGACTGATTCTTCAGAGAAATCCTTACACATTTACAAAACAGACAGCGTGAATTTGGGTGATTCTGTGTCCAAAGACATTGGACTGGTTCTGTCGGACGATTTGAACTTGTCGGATTCAGTTTTAAAGACTATTCAAATTACCTATTTAGACGATTTAAATCTAACCGACTCTGTTATTAAACCTACATCTGCGACACACCAAGACAATTTGAATCTCACAGATACGGCAGGTGTAGAGTATAGTATTACAAGAACAAGCAGTATAGGAATTACAGATTCTATTACAAAAACTATACTAATTGAAAGTCAAGACTTGTTAAATTTATCCGATTCTGTAGCACAATATATTGAAATTATTAAAGTAGATACTTTAAATGTAACAGACACTACAACATACAACATTCCTGTACATCAGATAAGCACCACAGTAAATACTTATGAAATCAATACTTCAGAAGACACTTATGAGATTACTATTACGGAAGATACCTATGAAGTCACGCCAACAGCAGATGAACTTATTGAAGAGGTGTAATATATACAATCTGTTATTTAAATTATGACAGACATAATAATTGGAAACACGATTAAATTTACAGCAACTACAAAGTCGTATTCCGGGACTTTGGTGGACGTAGATACAATAACTATTGCGATATACGACCAAAACGGAAACGAAGTGCTTTCTGCTACAGCTATGACTCATTCAGACACAGGAACCTATACTTATGAGTGGGACTCGACTGGACAGTCCGCTGGGTATTATTACTATTATATAAGCGGAACAGACGGAACAGCCAAATTCAAAGCCAAAGGCACTTTTAATTTAAAGAATGGTTGAAAATTATGGCAACTAAAAGAGTTCCTAAATTGAAGTCCATAGAATTGTTTAATCCAGAGATTGGCGAGTTCATAATCCAAAAATACAGAGAAGGATTTGGGTATGAGAGGATTGCTAGAATGGTTGAAGAGCAGTTCGGCTATAAAGTTTCACACATGAGCATCAGCAGGTTTCTGAAAAAGAAGTTCTATGAAATGGGAAAAGCTTTGGAGGGCAATCCGGAGCTGAAAGCACAAGCAGAGGATTTGTTTCTCGACACCGTAACTCAAATGAAGCAGCTCAACCAGAAATTGTGGGACCTCATGAACAAACTAAAGGCGACTAAAGCCAACGTTCCGGAAATTATTGCTCTGGCAAAGGAAATAAGAAGCCACGTAGAACTGCAGAACAAACTGCTTGGCAAAATTCAGACAGGAACCCAGATAAATATAGGGAAAATAGATCACGTAAACACTATTTCGGTCGCTATGACAGTTCATCAATATTTAGAGAAAATGGAGAAAAAAGGCTATATTATAATAAAAAGGAATTTGAAGCACATAGACGCCAAACAGAACTTTGAAAAACAATTGGAAGAAAAGTTGTCGGCAGATGACGAAGACGAGATGTAATATATAGTCTTTTTTTATTAGTTTAGTTATGAGAAAAAAAGAGGGAGAGTTTTTGGCAGGATATAAGTCCTACATAATCGGAATATCAATGGTTCTTTTAGGAGTTTACTTGATGGCTCAAGGAATGCAAGCAGAAGGATGGCAGATGCTTTTGATGGGTTTAGCGGTAATGGGCTTGAGGAAAGGAATAGCAAAGGCAGAGAAATAATCAAAATGAGCCTAAAGGAATACCAAGAGAAGAAAGAATTGAGGAGTCTAATTGAGAGGGCAAATCTTCACTATCGGAATGCTCTGGATTCTCTTGGGCAGATGGGGAAAATCCTTGACGAGATAAGAGAGAAATACGTGAACAACGACCAAATAATTATATTCAACGGAGTGGAGATGGCAAGGAAAGAAGGATATTACGGCTATTCAAACGGAAAGTTCCTGAAAGATGATAGA
>Ga0190304_1000678_pt1 | contig 15805 bp, 34 predicted proteins | sample 48700712_MG_FD_161670 | JGI IMG/M metagenome (GOLD analysis project Ga0190304, IMG submission 161670) | Hydrothermal vent sediment bacterial communities from Southern Trench, Guaymas Basin, Mexico - 4870-07-1--2_MG | ecosystem: Environmental > Aquatic > Marine > Hydrothermal vents > Sediment ... | reverse complement strand
ATACCAGAAAGTGGGGAGCAGGTATTTCCTTGTTATAGAAATGGTGTGAGTATGGGAAATTCTCCTGAAAAGTATATAGGAAAATCTACTATTAATATGGATTTTCCATATGTTTGTGAAAATGAATATGGGGAATATGATAGCTATGCTATAGTAAAACCATATGATGAAAAATTTGCAAAACTTTCTAAAATATATGAAAAAGCAAAATTGAAATTGATTTTATATCAAAAAGAAATAAATTGGACTCCAAAGAAAGGAGAACAGGTATTTATTTGTGATGAAGATGGAAATCCTTATGAAACTCCTGAAGTATATCTTGGGAAAATAGCAAATTATGCAGGTGATAAAACTTTTTATCTTTGCCAAACTGAATTAGATGATTATCATATTTATACTTATGCTGAAATAAGACAATATGATGAAAAGTTTATGAAGCTTGTACAGGCAGAGAAAAAAGCAAAAAAAGAGTTTGAATTATATAAAAAAATAAAAAAATCAAAGAGAATAAATAATGAGGAAATACTTGTTTAAAGCAAAGAGACGATTTAATGGTACGATTGGCTCATCTAAATGGATTGAATCTTATCATATCAGAAGTACACGAAGTAAGAATGTTTTTCTTGATTGCTATGATTGTTATCCTGAAAGTGTGGGTCAGTATACAGAGTTCCTTGATGAAGGTAATAAAAAGATATTCAGAGGTGATATTATAGAATGGCTTGATACACGTGAAAATTATGATGAAAAGGATTGTACAGGCGTTGTGGAGTGGAATAAGAATATCGGATTATGGGAAGTTAGAAATGATAGGATGCATATTTATGATTTTTTGTGTCATATACATGCTAAATCAGATATTATTGGTACTTTTTTTGATAACCCTGAATTATTAGAAGAGTTAAAGGAGAAATAAAAAAATGAATATACGGAAACAATATGAAGAAGAAACAGGACTGGAAGCAGTTGAACATATTACAGATGGAGAGTATTCTGTACCTGACATAAAAATTTTTTCTTCTGGATATGTAGAATGGTTAGAAGAACAAGTTATTAAAGCAAGAAAAGAAAAAAAGCCAAATATGAAAAATAAGTTTGCTTTATTTATGAGCAATCAAATGATAAAAAAAGAACTGACTTTAAGAGAGGTATCAAGGCGAAGTGGTATAGATGTAAGAAAAATATCAAGAATAGAAAGAGGGAAAGCTTATCCTCCTGAGGGTGAGTTGTTGGAAAAACTAATTATTGCATTAAAGTTAAATGATAAACAAAAAGACGAGATGATTAATTTAGCTAAAACTGCTAATAGTAAAACAATTAATGAGGTAGATTATGTATTAGAAGACCTTTTTAATCCTGTATATATGACTTCTGAAGGTTTATGGTATAAACTAAATAATGCAGATCAATAAGAATTGAAGGAAAAAATAATAGATGAAAATATCTTTCAAGAGGAGAAATAAAATGAAAAGATTACATGTTTTTGAAATGTGTGAAGGTGAGTGGGTATGCGCCCATACTGTTAAAGAAGCTATTGAGGTATATTGCAAATCATACAATATGCCAATTTCTTGGTATAAAGAACTTGAGGATGAAGATATAACAATACTTAGAAATTATATAAAGCCTATGAAGGATGAAGAGCTGAAATTATTAAATTTTACTGGTTTTGATGAAAGTCAAATATCTTGGTATAAATTATTACAATTTATAATTAATCCAGGGTATTGGACTTGGAACGAGGAAATAAATAAAACGGTGGAGCAAGAGCAGACAGGCTATTCTTGGACAGATTGTTCTATATCAATATATGATACAAGTGACTTTTATTAAAATTAATAAAAGTCAAATTAAGATATTGGATTTAAAATGAGGAAATGAAATGATAATTTTATTTTTTATGGTATTATATATTATAGTTTTTATTGCTATTTTAATTTATATTCTTTGTAAAGATGATGGAAAAACAATGGCACAAACTATAGGCGATGGTGTTAATCTAGGAGTTTTAAAAGGTTTTAAAGAAGCAGCAGAGGAAGAACTATTTAAATTAAAAGATTTAAAAAAAACAAGTGAAAATCAAATAAAAAAATTATATTGGGAAAAATTATTGGATTATTCAAATAATAAACTTAAAATAGGAAAAATAGAATGATTGGGAAAATTAATAGAATAATAAAATATCAAGTATTAAAAGAATTTCCAGATGCTTTAATAATAATTGATAAAAAAGATAATGATTATAGAATTATTGTTGATAAAAATACTTATTTTAATAACAAATTTAAAATACTCGTTAATAATATAAAAATTAATATTCTTTTAGAAAATAAAATATCTAATGTATTTATTGTTTCTGTTAAAAAAAGTGACTTTATTAATAAATTTTTTAATAAAAATTGAGTTAAACTAAGAACCTCATAATGCTGAGTTAAATATGAAAAATTAGTTTGTTTTTATTTATGTAGAATTAAATAAAAAGAAGTTGACAAAAAATTTTAAAAATGATATAATTAGGTATAAGAAAATAAAATGAATAAAATGACAAGACAAGAATGGAGTAATATTACAGGCTGTTATACAGCAGTAACTACAGATATGACAAAGAGTATGCAGAGGTTGCATTTTTTTATAAATAAGCCAGTATTTGATAATACAGAAGCTTCGACTTTTTTAGGCTGGTATGATAAAAAACAGTATATGGTTGGTACATTATCGCAAGAATTGTTTGTACCTTTTGAAGGTGATTGGAGAGATAGCTTATGTACACCAATAGGTAAAAAAATGGAAGGAAGAATAACTAATGAAATATCAAATTAAAATGGTATAGATATAAGGAATTTATTAGGAATAAAAAGAAATATAAAGGAAAGGTAAAATGATAAAAAAAACTATGCAAGAATGGAGTAATTTTGCAAACTGTTATACAGCAGTGACAGTAGATTCTTCAGGAGGACAAAGGTTACATTTTTTTATAAATAAGCCAGTAGTTACAAATTTAGAAAATCTTGGGATTTTTGCTTGGCGTGATGATAAACATCATATGGTTGGCACATTAACACAAAATTTATTTATACCATTTGAAGGTGATTGGAGAGATAGCTTATGTATTCCAATAGGTAAGGAAAATGGGGAAAAAATAAAAATTGAAATAAAAGATATTAAAAATACTGAATGGGTTATTAAACCTTCTTATTCTGAGCGACAAGCTAAATGGGTTAAGGAAAATAATCTAAAGACTGGCAATAAAATAAAATTTGTTCATATTTATAAACCATATCAAGATGGTTTCGAATATAGTGATGCTGTATATGATGCTTTTCCTCTGGGAACTATACATACAATTAAATCAATAACTGAGAATTATATTGAGCTTGAGGATATTTATTGGCCTATGCCATATTTTGCTTTTGAATTAATTTAAAAAAATATTAAGTAGTTTATAAAAAAAGAAGGAGAAAATAATGTATAAAGTTATTGAGATAGAAGAATTTGATTATACAATGGATGTGGCACTTAGAGATGCCCGAAAATATTATAAAAAGAATGGAAATAAGAAAGAGGTTCATGAAAAGTTTTATGCCTCCAATCTTAAGTCACTCATTGCTTATGCAGATGAGTATAATATTAAGTATTTTGATATAAAACTTATTCCGAGTTCAGAAAAGGTAAGTTGGGGGGATAGGACAGAAGAGTTTATTGATGTGACTTTTACTATTCAATTAGCAGATGAAGAATTAGAGAATGAAATAAAGAAATTAGCTGAAAAGCTTTATAATGATTTTATTATGTGTTATGAAAAAAGCCTAGAAAATCAATTAGAGACAGTAAAATGGGAATTATCAAGAAAATATAAAGGAAAATAAAATGAATTTTGAAGTACAAAATTTTGACCATACAATAAATGAGGCACTTGTAATTGCGAAAAAATACTATGAAGAGAATGGGAATAAAAAGGAAATTCATAAAGAATTTAAACATTGTAAGTTATCTAAGATTATTGATTATATAGATGAGTATAATGTTAAATATTCTGATGTTAACGTTATAGCTTATACAAAGCCAGTTGACTGGGAAGATTATGAAGAAAGCTGCTTTGATGTTAGCTTCTCTGTTAAAATGACAGAAGAAGAATTAAAAATTGCAATAAGAAAATTTGCTGAAACTTTATATGAAGATTCTATTGAATCATATAAAAGAAAAGTATATGACCAAGTGCAAAATCAATTTAATCATATTGTTGGTAAAAAATATGATGGAGAAATGAAATAAATAAAATGATAAATTGGTTGAAGATAATTTATAACAAATTTAATGAAATCATTAAATTTGTGGATAGTTGGAATGATAAATGTTCAAAAGTAACTGTTGTTCCTTTAATTAAAGAGGCTGTGGAAGAAGGGGCTGATGTCTCTTTTATTATTAAAACAACGAAAAATTTAAAGGAAAAATAAATTATGAATATACGAGAACAGTATGAGAAAAAAACAGGATTAAAGGCAATTGAGCATGTTACGGATGGGATACATTCTATACCTGTTATTGAAATTTTTGCTTTTGAATATGTAAATTGGATGGAGCAACAATTAACTTGGAAATCTATTGATGAACTTCCTACAAAAGATGGTTATTATAGCACAGTATTTGAGGGGGAATTAATTCCAGAAATAAATTATTTACACGAAGGAGTTTGGCAGTTTAAAAATTCTGAAGTAACACATTGGATAGATATTTCTAAATGTTTTTCAATTAAGTTTAGAAAATAATTTGAAATAAAAAATGTTTAGTAAGGGGAATAAAAAATGAAAAATAAAAATATATCTAAATGGGTACCAAAAAATGAAAAATAAAAATATATCTAAATGGGTACCAAAAAATGGTGAAACAGTAATTCCTTGTGATGCAAAAGGATTTCCAATTGATGGATGGACAAAAACATTTATTGGTATGTCAAAAATTAATAAAAAATGTCCATATGTTTGCCAAGATGAGAATAATGGAGAATATGATAGTTATCCGTACGTAAAACGATATAATGAAGCGAGTATAGAACTTTGTCGAATAGCTAATAATTTAGATATAATAAAACCAGAATATGACAAAGTACTTGCTGAATATAATAAAGCACTTATTGTATATAAAAAAACTGAAGAGAATTAAATATAAAAAAATATTAAAATTATAAAAAGGAAAATAAAATGAAGCAGACAAGTGAACAACTTATGACGCTAGTGGGGCACGATATTTTTTTAAGTAATGCTATAGGTGTTTTAAGAAAAGCAAAAGTTATTGAATTTAGATATAATGGCAATCAACGATCATTAAAAATTAGATTAGGATATGAACAAGATTATAAAATTGTAATAGTAACAGAACGTGAACTAGAAGCTAGAGGCTGTATTATGATATCAATGAATCTTATTAAACCAATAAAATATATTGAAGGTGACCTTGTAGGTGTTGATGTATAAAATAAATTATTAAATAAAATATAAGAAGTAAATATTATGATAACAAAAAAAGAATATATAGAAAAAATTAAACAAGTTATGAAAAGTGATTTTATGGTGGTTGTGAATGATAAACAAATTAATGCTATTGCCAATAAAATTGCGGATTATAGCCAAAGTAGTTTTATTATTTCTAAAGTTATTGGGATATATTTTAGTGAGGTTTTGAGAGTTAACCCTAAAGATATTGCTTATAATCATAATATATCAGATTTAGAGATACCGTATAGTATATTGCATGAGGTACCATTTGATGAATAATTTTTGTAGGAAATTTTAAATTAGAAAAAATATAGGAAACAAAAAAATGAAAAATATGCTTAATGAATTTTTCTTTGGCGATTATACTCGCACCCTTACTCCAGTAGCTTCATTGCTCTATACTTTTTTTTGTTGGTATCAAGAAAACGGTGAAGCGCCTGGGTTAACGTTGAAAGATTTACAGGACTACCTAGGGGTAGGCGAATACTCGATTCAACACGGGATAGCTGATTTAGAAGCTGCTGGACTTATCACAGTAGTGGACGATGGTAGAAATTGGATGATGTATAGACTAAGTAAATACAAAGGAATAAAAGGATGAACTTAGATAATAATAAAGAATGGCAAAAAGTTGTAGAGACTAATCAAGATGGTTATGGAAAAGCTTGCGTTGATGTTGCAAGAGAAGTTATGAATATACTTAGTGAAGATGATACACCATTACATGATGGATATTATCCTGATATGCACACACCTCATGGAATTATTTGTCTTGCAGATCAAAACATAAATGCAGGTGGAATTACTGGCTTTATGGCTGGATGTGTTGCTCAGATGGTTGCTAAGTTCCATAATCGAGGTGAAGAGTTTAGAATTATATGGAATGGAGAAACAAAAACAGATGGGGTAGTTAATCCTGCATTATTTTGTATTGCAAGTAAGAAGGGTTAAAAATATAAGGAATAAAGAATGAATTTAAAAGAAAACAAAGAATGGCAACAAATAGTAGAAACTAATAAAGATGATTATGGGAAAGCTTGCATTGATGTTGCAAAAGAAGCAATGAAATTGCTTAGTAAAGATATTACTCCATTACATGCTGGATATTATCCTGATAGACATACTCCTCACGGAATTATCTGTCTTGCAAATCGTAATACGCATACAGGAGGTATTCTTGGTTTTATGGCTGGATATGTTGCTCAAATGATAGTTAAATTCCACGATCGAGGAGAAGAATTTAGAGTTATATGGAATGGGAATAAAGAGACTAGCGGCGTTACTAATTTAGCATTAGCTACCGTTATAAGTAAAAAAGATTTTGATATAAATTAAATAAAGGATAAATATGAGATTAATACATGGTGACTGTTTAGAAGAAATAGATAAACTGATAGCAGAAGGTACACAAGTTGATCTTACTGTAACATCGCCACCATATGATAATTTACGTACATATAAAAATACTTGTGAATGGAATGAAAACATATGGAAGCAAGTAATTGAAAAATTATATGCAATTACAATAAATGGGGGTATTGTAGTTTGGGTTGTTGGAGATGCGACAATTAAAGGAAGTGAAACAGGAACAAGTTTTAAACAAGCTTTATATTTTAAGCAAGTTGGCTTTAATTTACATGATACAATGATTTATCAAAAAGATAATCCTCCACCTGTTGGTGGAAGAAATAGATATTATCAACATTTTGAATATATGTTTGTTTTTTCTAAAAATAAACCAAAAACATTTAATCCTATTAGTTCAGAGAGACGAAATAAATGGAATGATAAACGAACTTATCGAATAAAAGTTTTTGTAAGAGATAAATACGGAAATTTTAATAAAAAATTAGTATCATTAACAGGAGATGTTAAAATTGGAAATATATGGAAATATGTTGTAGGTGGTGGAAATAGTGTTGAATATGGAACAAAGCATCCTGCAACATTTCCTGAAAAACTTGCATATGATCATATTTTTTCTTGGAGTAACGAAAATGAGGTAGTGTTTGACCCATTTATGGGAAGTGGAACAACAGGTAAAATGGCTAAATTATTAAATCGAAATTTTATAGGAATTGAAAAAGTAAATGAATATTTTGAAATTGCACAAAAAAGAATTAATAGCATAAATATTAATTAAAAAATTATAATATATGGAGGTTATAATATGTGCGTATGTCAAGAGTGTGGGAAAAAGTATTCTGTAGATTTGCTTGTTCCAGATAATCTGTGGGAAAAAATTAAACCAAAAAGCAAGCCTGTTGGTGCTGGTCTTCTTTGTGGAAAATGTATAATGAGAAAAATAGAAAATATTTCTTCATATGCTACTTATGAAATAAAAGCAATATAAATATAAGGAATAAAAGAATGAAACAGACTGACAAGCAATTTATGGCATTAGTAGGGCATGATATTTTTTTTGATGAATATTTGGGGAATTTCGGGAAAAGCAAGAGTTGATGCGTTCATACGCAACGGTGACCATCGATCATTGAGACTTATTCTAGGGCGTGAACAAAATTATAGAAGTATAGTAGTCTCAGAACGAGCACTGGAAAGTAAGGGATATATTATCAAGCCGATGAGGTACGTTGAAGGTGACTTTGTAGTGGCTAACGCATAGTAAAAATATAGAGAGTAAAAAATGAATTTAAAAGAAAATAAAGAGTGGCAAAAAGTTGTAGAGACTAATCAAGATGGTTATGGAAAAGCTTGTGTAGATGTTGCAAGAGAAGTTATGAATATGCTTAGTGAAGATGATACACCATTACATGAAGGATATTATTCTGATAAGTATACACCCCGTGGTCTTATCTGTATTGCTGATAAGAAAGTATATGGAGGCATTACAGGCCTTATGGAAAGATATGTTGCACAATTGGTTATCAAATTCCATGATCGAGGTGAAGAGTTTAAAACGTTTTGGTATCTGCGATAATCCAGCATTACTTTGTATTGCAAGTAAGAAAGATTAATAAATTATAAATTTATTGCAGGTTGTTGTAAAGGTAACATGTCGGTCCCATAAACCGACGCTAAGAGTTCGAATCTCTTACCTGCTATACCTATCCATCATGTGTGGAAAAGGATGACACTGTGCTAGTTCGACAGTGTTAAGTGTTGAAGCATCAGCAGTACATGAAAGCTGTTAATGTGGAGCTTTATAAGGGTGGCAACTTACCGCAATCATGTAAAGAAAGTTGTGTTGTGTGAAAAATGGAATAGCAAACCATTTAGGTACTCAAAAATGTACATTTAGAGTGTTGGTTCGAATCCAACTCACACAAATAATTATTTTTAATATATAAAAGAGGAAATAAAATGAATGCAAATAAAATAATTGTGTTAAGTAAAAAAGATAGTAAAAAACTTCATAAAATGCTGGATGAATATAATTCAGAAGAACAAATAGATAAACATGTTAAACATTCTATTATACATAATACAATAAGTCCATCAGCAGAAATGATAAAAGAAATAATGAAAAAATATTAGAGAGAAAAAATAATAAAAAATGTCAAGAAATTTGTGAATTTCTAGATGTTGGTACTAAATCAGATAATGGACATCAATGCAGATATTGGAGTCCTATTCCATATAAAAATAAAAAGAGATATAAGGAGTTTTTATGAAAGTTATTTTTTTAGACATTGATGGAGTTTTGAATCCAATTTTGGATTTTGATTTAAATGCTGAAAAACATGCATTTTCTAAACGATGCATAGCTCTTTTAAACGATTTAGTTAAAGAAACTGGAGCTAAAATTGTTATTACTTCTACATGGGAAAGCTTACTTAATTCAATTGATCAATTTCAAACTTTTTTTGAAGAACAAGGGTTTAAAGGAGAGATTATAGGATTTACAGATAAAAAAGAAGAATCTTATATGTTAAGAGGAAATTTGATTTATAAATGGATAGTAAAGTATCCTGAAAAACTAGAGAATTATTTGATTTTAGATGATGATGATGACATGTTATACTGGCAAAAAGATAATTTTATTTTAATTGATGATTATTGTGGATTAACTCCAACAATAGTCTATAGGGCAATAAGAATGTTAAATAATTATTAAAATAGAAAAGAGTTTTATAATGTATGAAGAATCAAATAATATGGAGGGAAAGTGAAATTAAACCTATGTAGAATAATAGGGCATAAATGGCAAGATATTTATAACCTTAAAGATAAAGTATTTATCGAAATATCACCTAAAGGAACTTTATATAATGCTGAAAGTACTTTAAGAATTTGTGAAAGGTGCGGAAAAATACAGACATTTGATAATATTTTTAATAAATGGGAAACTGCAAATTCTTTTGTTGTTAGGAATGTACATAAAAAACTAGAAACAGGTGAATTTTATATGTATAAAAATTTAAATTCTATAAATAATTTAAATGAATTAAATAAGTTAAGAAACAGAATAAAGGACTTTTATAAATTATCTGTAGAATGGGATGGCTATTCAGCTAAACCAATCCCAAAAGCTGTTATTGATAATTCTTTGAGCCTTTTAACATCAATTGGTTTTATGCTACCTGAAGTTTATCCTACAGGAAGAGAGTCAATTCAATTTGAATTTGATCTTGGGGATAATTCTTTAGAAATTGAAATTTTTAAGAAAAGTTTTGAAATATCACAATTTAAAAATACAGAGTTAATTAATACTGAATTATACAATATTAGTGAAAAATATATAATAAATAAAAAAATTAGAGAATTCTATGAATATAAGAAATATTGACAAAAAAATACAAAAATGATATAATTAGGTATAAGAAAAATAAAAAAATTAGAAATAGGGAAAATATGAAGGGAATATGCCCAGTTTGTGAAAGTATTCAAGATATTAAAATAATCTCAAAAAGTGAATCCCGAAAAATAAGAGGTAAAAAAATTACTTTTTTAGCAGAATATACAAAATGTCTGCATTGTGGTAATGAATTTACTTCAAGTAATCAGATGGATAAGACTTTAATAAATGCTTATAAAGAATATAAAAAAACTTGACAAAAAAATATGAAAATGATATAATTAAATATAAGAAAAATAAAAAAAGGAGAGAATTTATGGTAGAAAATGAAAAAATAACAAATCTTGATGAATTGGGAGATGAGTTTTATAGTTTAAGCCAAAAAGTTGAAGCATTATTAAATATTGCTTCTGAAAAAGAAGAAAAGTTGTTTGGAGTTCATCCAAAAGAAGACACTGTAAAAGAAGAAAAAGAAATTAAGTATAATGGATTATTTGATTTTGTTTTTGGTACCAAAAATAAAATAAATAAAAATTTAACAAAAATTCAAGATTTCTTATTTAAAATTTAAAAAGGGAAAAAATGGTAGATTATAAAAAAACAGGCAATAAAGAAATAACAAGTTCTAATGATATAAGAGAAAATATTTTAGACTTAAGAAAAAGTGCTGTAATACTTGCAAAGATTGCTTCTTCAAAAGAAGCTACATTATTTGGGAATAATTCAAAAATAATTTCAGAAGTTCCAGAAAAAAATGAATATAATGGATTAGTTAATTTTATTTCTGGGTCGAAAGAAGAAATAAAAAGAATTTTACTTGAAATTCAAGACTTTTTGTTAAAAATCTAAGTTTAAGTGCTGTCTTATATAAGGCAGCACTTAGGTAATAAAATAAAAAGCTTGACAAAAAATTTTAAAAATGATATAATTAAGTATAAGAAAAATAAAAAAGAGAATTTATGGAATATATAAAAAAAATATTTATTGTTAAAGCAATTCAATTAAATTGGAAAAATTGGAATAAGGTATGTGATTTTGTTGGAGATATTAGTAATTCAAAAAGACTTGTTGAAGGCACAAATAGTTTTTCTGATAGTTGTGGCGAACCACCTCCTTATATTGAATTAACTATTCCAAGCTTTACGGGTGGATATACTATAAAACATGGAGATTATATTATTAAAGATACGAACAATGATTTTTATCCTTATAAACCTAAGGCATTTAAAGTAGAATATAAATCTATATAAATTAAAAAGTAAAGGAATTTTAAATGGAAGCTTATAAAATTATATATGACAATGCTTTAGTACAGAAATTTGCAAAAATTGTATTAAAGCCTTGTACTAATCAAGAGGTTTATTTTCTTTCTCTGTCAATAAGAAAAAAATACTTGTCAAAACAAGAAAGGGAATTATATAATTTAAATAGAACTGAAATGTATGCAAAAACAATTGTTCATAATTCAGATGATTTTTTCAGAAAGATAAAAAGATTTGAATGTAATAAAGATGGTTTTACTACTAAAAATAATCAACATATGCCAGAAAAAGCATTGGTTTGTTATGCTAATATAAATCCATTAAATATGGTAAAAGCATATATTAAGTTTCAAAGCAAAGTAATGAATTTAATTTCAGAAAATTTGCAAGAGGCTAATCAAAATTATACCTTACTTAATAATTTATTTCTGAAAGAAATACAAAATTCTAAAGGAACTAAACACTGGATTGATATTGATATTGATTCAGAATTTTCAGAAAAATATGTTAATCAATTAACTGAAATAGCAAAGAAGTTTAAAATTGAATATTTAGTAATTAAAACTAAATCAGGGTTACATATACTTTTTCAGAAAAATAAAATTATTTTATATAAAGAAGAGTTTAAGCTTTATAAAGAAGTTGAAAAAATAAATGAAATGATTAAAAAAACTGAAAAGAAAGGTGAAGCTATTTTTAATAAGAATAATATGGTTCCAGTTCCTGGTACTTATCAAGGTGGATTTAAAGTTAGTATTTATGATAGTTTTTTCTTATCTTAAAATTGTATTTTAAAATGTAGAATAACTGATAATAAAATAAATAAATATTTAAAGAAATTTGACCAGATTATTGGGATTGTTCTGGTAGATTAATAGGAGAAAACTAATGAAAGATAAATGGGACCAATTAACTGGGTACTGTTGTGGGACATGCAGGCATTATTCACCAAAAGATGGAGGTATTGGGCGCTGTAGAAGGCATGCACCAACGATGAATGGATTTCCAGTAGTTTATGCAGAAGATGATTTTTGTGGAGATCATAAAATAGGAACAAATCCACATAAAAAAGAGGGAAAAAGTTAATTATAATAAAGAAATTTAGCCAGACTATTGGAATTGTTCTGGTATATTAATAAAAGAAAATTTAATATAAAGATAAGACAAAAGAAGTTCCTATTGAAAGAAGGTTTATTTACTTCTAGTCTTATCATTTAATTTAGAGGCAAAAGAAGTTCCTATTGAAAGAAGGTTTATTTACTTCTAGCCTTATCGTTTAGTTTAGAGACAAAAAGAGTTCCTATTTATTTAAGTTATAAAAGAATTACTCTTCGTCTCTTTTTTTTGGAGGATAAAAAATGAAAGCAGTTCTTAAACTTTTTAATGGTGTTATTATAGAAAAAAATGATAAGACTTTTAAAAATTCAAATTTGGATTTTAATACTATAAAAAAAGGATACATATTAGACCCTAGTATAGAATTTTATTTAAAACCAGAAAAAATAGAATTGCTAAAGAAATATATAACTGAAACTTTAGTTTCATTTCAAGATATAGCAAAAACCTTTCATACTGCTTGGAGTCAAATAGAAGCTATGGATGAAACAGAATTATTTTTTCATGAGTTTTTTCATTATTTAACAACACAATTTTCAGATAAAACTTCTTCTTATATCTATATTCCTAGAGAAGAAGTTAGTTTGTCTTATACAGGAGATATAAAACTTTTATATATAAAGCCTTTAAATAAAGAAGATGTTCTTCAAAAATTAAAAATTATGATTACTTCAGGAGTAGCTTTTAAAGAAAGTACTATTGATGATATTATAGAAGCATATAGTGATTTAGGAGCAGATTTTAAATATTTACTTTCTATTGCAAGAAATAAAGAATTTGCAACAAAAGTTTGTGATCTTTATGGATTAGTGCCAAAAAATCCAATTGCTTTTTTACGATATCTAATATATTCTACAACTGGTTCAACTCTATTAATTAAAGATAAAAAAACAATTGAAGGTATAAAACAAGCAAATCCTGAAATTCTATGGCGATTATTTAAAGCTTATGAAAAAGATTTTGCACTTGAAAATTTATCTTTAATTTTCTTTAGATTTAAACCACTTTTTCTTGCATGTAAAGGCAAAGGAATAAATAGTAAAATTAATAGAATTAGAAAACTTGCAACTAAATATCATATGCCTATGAGAGAAGATTTTTTAAATTCTATAACTGCTAAATTAAAAAAAGGTGAGAATATAGAAACTAATGTATTAAAAACACATTTAGAAACTTCAAATATATATAGAGCAATAAGGTTATTGAATGCTTTAAAAACTATAGATAGTCCTATTAAAATGTATCAAATTAGAAATGGGAATGTCTGGGTTAAGACTAATACAAAAATAAATGAAAAAAATAATTTATTTATTGTAACTCAAATTGTTATTAATCATATAGTTGAAAAGCTTAAAAAGAATGTTAAAGATAAAAAAGTTTATATTCCTGATTATATAGAGTATATGCTTCCTTCATCTGAAAAAGCATATGTTGGAAATATTCCAATAGGCTCATATATTAGTTTTGATAAAGACCCAATAATTGGAGTTCATTGGTCAAATATAAAAGATAGAAGAATAGATTTAGATTTTTCTTCACAAGATATATTAGGAAATAGAATAGGATGGAATGCTGCTTTAAAAACAGATTCAGTTTTATTTAGTGGTGATATTACTGATGCACCTCATGGAGCAACAGAGCTTCATTACTTTAAAAAAGGTTTTCAGGGACAATATCTTATGATGCTTCATACTTATTATCCTAGAGATTTAGAGAATATCCCTTTTAGTTTATTAATAGGGCAAGCTAAGAATACTAAAAGTAAAGCAATGCTAGAACCTGAAGAAGTTCTTTTTCAAACTTCTAATACAATAGGAGATAAACAAAAAACTTTAGGGCTTGTTTCAATGGAAAAGAATAAGTCTAAATTTATTTTTTCTAATATGAAAGTAAGAAATCTTAGAAGTGCTACAGCATCTGAGATTAATAAACAACAAATTGAAAGTTTATTGTTTAACTTAAATCATATGTCTAGTTTAAATAATTTTTTACTACTTTCTAATGCAATTTTAACTAAAGATCAAAAAAACTGTGATATTGATTTATCACCTGAGAATCTAGAAAAAGATACTATTTTAAACCTTTTAACAAAGGATATAAGGAGTGACAAATGAATTATAAAAAAGTAATTGAAAACAAAAAATTTATGCATAGATATTTGTATAAAGAAATTGAAGGTAAACCTAGAAAAATAGGAGTAGTTTTAGTAAATGAAGTTCAGCCAGGAATTATAGGCTTAGGCTGGAGTGTTTGTAGTGAAAAAGATACTTTTTCAAAGTCAAAAGGGAAAGCAATTGCTTATTTTAGGTCTTTGTCAAATAAAGCTTCATTAGCAAAAGTTCCCGATTTTATTAAGCAACAGGCTTTTACAAAAGCAGCAGTAATGACAGATATACTAACTGAAAAGTGGATAGATCAAATAAATAATTAAGTTTTTTTATTGGGGTATTGTCAAGTGGTAAGACGTTGGTTTCTGAAACCAATATGCAAAGGTTCGATTCCTTTTACCCCTGAAAATTAAAATTATAAGGAGAAAGTTATGCCAAGACGAGATGGAACAGGACCAAGTCGACAATCAACAGGACCTAGAGATGGTAGAGGTAGAGGTAGAGGAGCTGGTAGAAGGTCTGGTCATTCTACTCCAGGAATAGGTAAAAAAACTGGAGGTAAAAAAGGAAGCTGTGAATAAAAAATAAAATATAAAAATTAATGCGGGGGAGTGTAACGGTTGCATTTCAGGTCTCATAAGCCAGAGGTAGTGAGTTCGACTCTCACCCCCGCTATATTAATGAAAAATATAAAGGAAATTAATATGCAAAAGGAAAGAAAAATTCCAATTGAGTTAATTAATGCTACTAATAGACGAATATATGAAGAATCTAGAAGTATTGATATAAAAAAATTTTCTGATGAAGTAAAACAAATACTACCAGAAACATATTTTGATAGTTTATCGATTGCGCATAAATTAAGTCATGTTATTGATGGTTTTAAACAAAGGGAAATACATCTTTTTGCATACTTTTCAGTAATACTTTTCCATTATGCAGGTTATCTAGTTAATGAATGGAAATATAAATTTATTGTAGGTCAAGATAGATATCCATATTCAAAAGAACTGGATGATGCTATTAATAAAAATTTAAAAAATGGATATTTTAAAGAATCTTCTAATT
>Ga0190304_1000677_pt1 | contig 15809 bp, 15 predicted proteins | sample 48700712_MG_FD_161670 | JGI IMG/M metagenome (GOLD analysis project Ga0190304, IMG submission 161670) | Hydrothermal vent sediment bacterial communities from Southern Trench, Guaymas Basin, Mexico - 4870-07-1--2_MG | ecosystem: Environmental > Aquatic > Marine > Hydrothermal vents > Sediment ... | reverse complement strand
CTAATGGATTGGTGAGTCTTACCTGGTCATCCATTCCAAATGATATCCAGCAAGGCGATACATATGTTAGATTAAGGATAAGTTCGGAGAGCCTCACAGGAGATGATGCCGCAGGATTTAAAGGCACCGGTGAAGTTGAAGACTATAAAATTACCATTGAATCCTGTGAGGCAGACCTCTCCATAACAAAGAGTGTTGATAACAACAGTCCAAATGTGGGAGAGAATGTCACATTCACAATAACCATTACAAACAACGGACCATCTGATGCAACAGGTGTTGAGGTTACAGATCTTTTACCTTCAGGACTTACATATGTAAATAGCAATGCAAGCCAGGGAACATACAACAGTGCAACAGGTGTATGGAGTGTTGGAAACCTAAGCAATGGAGGCAGTGCCACCCTCACAATAACTGCAAGGGTTGATCAGGCAGGCACCATAACAAACACTGCTGGAGTTATCGCCTCAGATCAACATGATCCTGATTCAACAAATAATCAGGACAGTGCAACCATTAATGGTCAGGAGGCTGATCTATCAATAACAAAGATAGGGCCAGATATCGTTAACGCAGGTGATAGCCTCACATATACGATCACCGTAAAGAACAACGGTCCTTCTGATGCTCAGAATGTGACAGTTACGGATACCGTTCCAGAGGAAGTTCAAAATCCGGAGTATTCTATGGATGGAGGAGATACATGGAATACATGGACAGGCTACATTAACTTAGGGACCATTGCCGCCAATGATTCTGTTACGATATTAATCAGGGGCACCGTTTCCTCATCTGCAACAGGAACCATTTCAAATACCGCATCCGTTACCTCAGATACAGACGATCCAGATACAAGTAACAACTTTCAAATATCTCCTACAACAGTTTCTCGAATATCCTCTATAATACCTAATCTATGGGGAGTTGAGGTCATAAACATAGGCTCCGGGGAAACCTTTGCAGTACAAAATGGAGTGAAAGTAGGAGAACTAACTCTAAAAAAAGGAAAAAATGAGATATTCGTGGATGTTTATAACAGGGGGGTACTGAAAGCTTACAATGTGAAACTGGAAGTTCTTAACCTGCCTTGGGCAAAAATTGAGATATTGCCAGAGATCACAGATATACCTAAAAGATCTGTCCAGACTTATATAGTATCTCTGGATATTCCTGAATCAGTGCCTTCTGGTTTGTATACTATAGAAATAAGAGCAAAGGGAAACTTTATCTTAGAGAGTATGGAGATAGAGATTGAGATTCGGTAGTCATATACTTCTTGCCAATATAATTTGCCATTTTAAAAGCAAATACTGCCAGAAGTACTCCTCCAAATAAATCTACAAGATAATGTTCTCCCAGATATACAACTACAAAACTCATGATGAGAGTATTCATGATATACAATGCCTCAATTTTTTTGAAATTCTCTTTTCTGCATATTAAAAAACCCAAAAAAGAAGCCATTATATGACCGCTTGGAAATGCAGAATATTTTGCTGTAATAATATAATCAGATACATGAAAAAGATTTAATCTTATAGGTACTGCTGCTCCAGTCCTTACGGGAGGGGCTAAAGGAAATATTAGATAAATTGTTGAGTCGACAAAAAAACAGATCAATGCTGCAAGAAAATACACCCACGGCTTTTTAGTGAAGAACATGACGCACGCCAATCCTCCCAGAACTAATAACTGGACAAAAAAATAGTAATAGGATGCAAAATGTGCTATGACTCCTTTAGTGCCGAAAATATTCTGCAGAGTATTTGTAACAGTTGCAGGAAGTGTATACGGTGTTATACTTTGTTCCGTTCCTACAAAACCAAAGAGTTCATAGAGTACAGGAATAAAAAATGTGAATGTACCGAGAATCATGTTTTTTCTATCCCCTACAAAATTTAAGTATGCTTTTTTTATACCCCCCTTGAAACCCATATAAAAACCTCATCTACAGGGTATTCAGATACTCCTCGTATTTTTCCTTGTCCATGAGGTTTTCTATCTCTTTCTCATCCCTGATCTCTATCTTTACTATCCATGTATCATAGGGAGATTCATTTATTTTTTCAGGGGAATCCTCCAGTTCTGAGTTTACCTCTATGATCTTCCCGGATACAGGAGAATATATCTCAGAAACTGCCTTTACAGACTCTATATCACATATTTTTTCATTCTTTTTAACTTCTTTTCCTGTTTCTGGGAGATCGATATATGCTATATCTCCCAGTTCCTCCTGTGCATAATCTGTGATTCCCACTATTCCTGTACTTCCTTCCACTTTAATCCATTCATGTTCTTTAGTATAGTAAAGACCTTCTCTAACTTCCATTTATATCGCCTCTCTAAATGCTCCATATTTTTTCGGATCATAAAAAGGAGGTTTCACAATCTCTCCTTCTCTCTGTTTTCCTCTTATGTCTATATAAACTTTATCCCCGATCTTTAAACTGGCATCCACAAAACATAAGCCTATTCCTTCTCCATTCATGGACTGCGTTCCGCTTGTAACTTCACCAACTTCCTTATTATCAGTGTATATCTTCGATCCCTCTCTTGGGATTCCTTTTTCCCTGAGTCTGAAATGCATTATCCTCTTTTTAACTTTCTGTTTCTGCAGAGCTGTTTTTCCAATAAAATCTTTATCATAAAAGACAGCAAAGTCCAGACCAGCTTCCAGGGGCGTTATACTGTCTATATCTGTACTCAAAAGCTGTTTTTCTTTTGTATCCTCCCCATATAATGTGTATCCAGCTTCTATTCTGAGCGTGTCTCTTGCTCCAAGCCCACATGGCTTTATACCATATTTTTCACCTTTTTCAAGTATCTCCTTCCATAAATCAAGGGAGTATTCAAGATCAGCTTCAAAAAATACTTCAAATCCGTTTTCACCTGTGTATCCTGATTTGGAGACAATAATATCTACCCCCTCATGATTTATTTTTTTTGCCTGAAACCACCACATATCCTTTAACTCTATTCCAAAAAGATCTCTACATAGATTCTCTGTTTCAGGTCCCTGAACTGAATATAACTGCATATCATAGCTCTTATTCGTAATATTCACATCATAAAATCTTGAAAACACCTTAAACCATGAATAGATCTTCTCTATAGCTACAGCATCGTAGACGACCATGTATTTATCTCCCAGATTGTATACAAGGCACTCATCCTTTATCGCTCCCCTCTCATTGAGTATCAGAGAGTATGTTGCCGAGATCGGTGGAGGCTTTGAGACATCATTTGTTGTCAGATACTGGAGAAACTCAAGAGCATCCCTCCCCTCAACTATTATCTCACCCATATGGGAGACATCGAATATGCCAACACTGTTTCTCACAGTCAGATGCTCATCTCTGATACCAGAGTACCAGATAGGCATCTCAAATCCAGCGTAATCAGCCATTTTTTTTGCGTTTTCCTGATGCCAGCTATGAATTCTAAGTTTCACATTATCACCTGAAACCCCATATACCGAAAACAATATAAATCTTTTCACGGTTTAAAAGTTATGAATAATTCCGATTTATTTATAATCATTAATAAGTTTGCGGGAAGGAGTTCTTTACTGGACAGGAGCATGATCTTCGTGGCATCATATCTCATTTTCATTATTCCTCTATTCCTCGTTTTCCTTTGGTTCAAAAGATCAAAAGATAATGAGAATAAGAGAACAGCACTGTTTATTTTTATATCTGTTGTGTTCTCTGTGATAATTGGATGGGGAATCTCTCTCTTCTACTTCCATCCAAGGCCATTCATGATCGGCATGGGGAAGGAACTGATTCGGCATTCCTCAGAAACATCATTTCCCAGTGATCATGCCACTGCCATGTTTGCAGTGAGTTTTTCATTGTTATTTCTTAAAAAATATCTGAAAGGAGTGATCTTCTTCATGTTTTCCTTTCTTGTTGGATTTGCCAGGGTTTTCTGTGGTATTCATTTTCCCTTTGATATTGTTGGTAGTTTTTTTGTGGCTTTTGTTGGAACAGGGATAATCTTTATATTGAAAGAAAAGCTTGATATCCTGTTTGAAAGAATAATAGAGATTTATCTTAACATTGAAAGAGAGTGGTTGAAGTGAGGAATAGATCATAATAGAGGAGAGGATGGAATGATAGAATGGAAGATACTGAGGATACTGTTTTTATGTGTTCTGCCATGGGTGGAGTTGAGAGGAGCTATACCCCTTGGAGCAGCATATAATTATAATCTTTATCACCTCTTTGTGGCATGTGTTATAATAGATATACTTCTTATACCCCTGATATTTCTTTTTCTTGATTTCGTGATACCCATAATCACGAAGATAGATTTCGTAGATAGAATTTACAGTTACGCTGTAAAAAAGGCAAGAAAAAACTATGAAAAATATGAAAAATATGAGATTATTGGATTGACATTGTTTGTTGGAGTTCCTCTCCCGGGATCAGGCGTGTACTCAGGGACACTCATAGCTTATGTGCTCGGAATGGACAGGAAGAAAGCATTTTGTTCAATAGCTCTCGGAGCATTGATCGCAGGAATAATAGTCACATCCATAACAGCAGGAGTGATCAGTATATTCTGATTGTTGAGTACAAAGCTCATCATATTGCAGTATCAATTTATAAACTAACGGGAAGTATTGCCGTCATGGATTCTGGAGTAGAAACTATTCTTGATTCTTTCGAAAATCCAATATTAAAAAATGAAATAAATCAACCCACATCAAGTCTGACCTTTAACATTCCCAATGAGTTCCAGAGTTAAAAGACTTCTCTTATAATCCTTCTTATAGCCTCTGCTCCCCCTTCGCCATACGATTTTCTTGTTACATAATCTGCTTTTTCCTTTAATTCTTTCACAGCATTTTTCACTGCTATTCTATATCCCACTACTTCAAAAGCTGGAATATCGTTGTAGTTATCACCAATATAAACGGTATCTTTCATATCTATGTTCATAATTTTTGCAAGCTTTTTTAAAGCGTTTCCTTTATTGATACCTCTGTTTTTTATATGTATTCCAAATCCGGAATCAGCAACTTCTACCTTCAAATTATGTTTCCTCGCAATATTCAGGATTTCGTTAACGCTTATGTTATAAACAACAATTCCCGTTTTGCGTAAAAAAATTGGTGCTACATCTACCTTTTCTTTTATAAATTCATAACATCTCAAAGGTTCTTCAAGCGATCCTAAAACTTCGATTTCTGAGTTATAAGATATTATACCTCCGTCCTCAGCGATCACACCCCCGGAGGTACCTATAAGCCTGGAAGCTCCAAGAGCAAAGCCAATGATATTCCCTGTACACAGAGAAACTTTAAAACCTGCTTCTTCAGCTTCTCTTAAGGCTCTTATAGCATCTATATTTATTCTCCTTTTTCCGTCCGTAAGCGTACCGTCTATATCGGAAACTATTAACATCATTATTAAGAGAAAATCTGATCCATGTATAAAAATGCTTCGGTATAAAAAATCATTGTTGAGTACTTATAAGCTTCTTCCTGTGATATTATACTCTGCCATTGTTTTTGTGTTTTGATTCTTGAGTTCAGTCATGGGGGGAGATGACGAAATAATTTCTGTACTCAACATCGGTATACTATGATCAAAACATTTTTATAGAAGTCTCGGGATTTTTAAAAAGGTGATAATCATGATAAAACCGATCGTCATTACAGATAGAAAGAGAAAGGGAAGGGGTTTCAGCTTAGGAGAAATAAAAGAAGCAGGAGTGGATATACGCAAAGCCAAAAAATTAGGATTTTTAGTTGACAGAAGAAGGAAAACTGTTTATGAAGAAAATATCAGAAAATTAAAAGAACTTTTAAAGCCTCCAAAACCTGTAAAGAAGAAAGCTGTGAAGGAGAAAATTTCAGAGGAAAAACCAATAAAGAAAGAAACAATAGAAAAAGAAAAGAAAAAGGCAGTGAAGCCCAGAAAGAAGGAGGAAAAGAAAGAAAAAGAAATACTTATAACAGAAATAAAAGGAGTGGGGAAGAAAACCTCTGAAAAATTGGAAAAAGCCGGTATAAAAACTGTGAACGATCTTTTATCTTCTGATACAAAGAACATAGCAGAGAAATCTGGTATATCTGAGAAGAAAATAGAGAAATTAAAGGAGAATGCAAAAGAACTCTTATAATCCCTTTTTATTTTTTATCTCGGAGAGTATCATTCCTGTGAGGATGCAGATACATCCAATAATCTTTCTCAGTGTAAATGCTTCGTTCAAGAGGATATAGGATCCTAAAGCTGCAAAAACAGGTTCCATTGAGAATATAAGTGCTGTGTGCGTTGGAGAGACATTCTTCTGTGCGGAGTTCTGGATCAAAAATGCCAGAAATGTGGCAAAAAAGGATGTTATGATCAGAGCCTGCCATATAGTCATATTGAATTCAAATGGTTTCTCTCCAAAGCTTAAAAAAAAGGAGAATAGAGCTACAGTTCCTATCTGTACCATTGTAATTAAAAAAGTATCTCTTCCCGGGGAGTATTTTCCCACCAGAATTATGTGCATCGCAAATGAAAAGGCACAGAGAAGTATCAGAAAATCTCCATAACTGATCATAAACCTCTGAAACGATAGGAAGATGAGTCCAGCAGTTGCCAGTATGACCCCTGCGATAACGTTTTTTTGGGGTTTCAGTTTCAGAAGAAGTGATGAGATAAAAGGGACTATCACCACAGAGAGTCCTGTGATGAATCCTGCGTTTGCGGGAGTTGTCTCTCTGAGCCCCACCGTCTGAAATCCATATCCTAAAAAAAGAAAACTTCCAATAAAGATTCCGGATTTTAAAGTCTCAAGATCCAGATTCTTCAATCTCCCGATAGAGACCAATAAAAGAAGTAAAAATGTTATTGAGAATCTGTAAAAGAGAAAACTGAATGGAGGAATGAATTCTATAGCTTCTTTGACCACAACGAATGTTATTCCCCAGAAAAAACTTACCATGAGCAGAGATATATCATCTTTCATGAGATTCATTATCCAGTCTCAAATAAAAAGCTTCTTTTCTCGCTGTATCGTGTCATGAGATTAAAAACTTATCACTCTCTCATGAGCGAGATACAAAAAACTTTTATATGGATGAATAAAATGATATCATGGATGAAAATAAGCCCTTTGATATAGTGCACAGGAGTCTCAATAAAAATGTCCTGATAGCATTGAAGGATGGGAGGTTCTTAAGAGGAAAACTCATAGGATATGATACAGAGCTGAATCTATCACTGGAAGATGCAGAGCTTTTCAGCGATGAGATCAAGAAAAAACTCGGTGTTGTTGTGATAAGGAAGAATAATGTACTGAGTTTTACGGAGGAGGATACACTGTAATGATTCTTTCTGACAGAGATATTGTAGAATACATGAGAATAGGGGATCTCATAATAGATCCTTTCAGCAGGGAAAGTCTTCAGCCCTCAGGGTATGATCTGAGGTTTGGAGGAGAGTATATCATGGATGACAGGCGTTATAAAAAAGATTTTATTGAGATCCCTCCCGGAAAATACAGCATTCTCTCAACCCTGGAAACAATAGGTCTTAAAAACATGGTGGGGGATATAAAGCTCAGATCATCCTTTTGCAGGGAGGGATTGATAGGGAGTTTTGGATGGGTTGATCCCGGATGGATAGGTGTTCTTTCTCTTTCTGTTTTCAATTCCAGCAAAAAATCTGTTAAGATAAGAAAAGGAGAGAGATTTGCCCAGATATGTTTTATAAAGTTATCTTCAGAAGTTGAAAGAGAGTACAGTGGAAAATATAAATGGAGTAAAACTCCTGAAGGAAGTAAACGTGATTTAAAATAATAAAAAGAGAAAATTATTCTTCCCAGAGACCTATATTCTTCAGAAACTCTTTGTGGTATGATCTGCTCATCATCATATCCTTGTGCTGATAGAGTTCTCTTTCCAGATGGTCTAAGGTGAGGTAAAAAGCATCCTGTGGACCCAATCCGTTATCTGTGGCCACAAAGAATCCTCCTTCAGTTCCCATCCTTATCCTGCAGTTATAAACTTTTTTTCCCTGAGGAGTTTCCTTCAGTTTTTTGAAGTATACAAAAACATCTCCACTTTTCAGTATATTGGCATATTTTTGAAGTACAGCCTCTAACTCTTTAAGCATCTCCTCTCTTTCAAAGATTGTTTCTATCCCTGAGAATGTTATATAGAATCCCTTCCCTTCTTTCGGTACAGTTATCTGCTCCAGAAGATCTTTTCCTGTAACTATACCTGCTGGTTTTCCATCCTCTGTTACAACTATATATGTCACTCTGTTTGATAGCATCCTTTCTATTGCTTCTTTTATTCTGGCTTTGCTGTCTATTGTTTCCACAGTTGTGCTCATTATTTTTCTCACAGGTATATTCAAACGGGATTTCTTTTCACCGATATAAGTTCCTGCTTCTATGGATTCCAAAGGAGCTATGATCTCTCTCAGAATATCAAACATCTTTACTATTCCAACAAGTTTTCCACTGCTGTCAACAACAGGAAGATGAGATATATCGTAATCATGAAATATGTTTATTACCTTGGCAAGCATATCATTTTCATTTGTAGTCCTGAGGTCTCTTGTCATTACCTCACTTACCCTTTTTTCACCGATCTCTTTTTCAATCACTTTTTTCAGGATCATATCCTGATCCACTATCCCCACCATTTTCTCCCTGTCAAAAACTGGCAGATTTTTGATGTTATTTTCTATCATAAGCTTTGCTATCTTCACTAAATTTGTGTCTAAGGATATTTTTGGAACAGGATAAATAAATTTCTTTATCTTAGCTTTTGGATCTAATTTTGGTCTTATTATTTTTCTTTCAAGAAGAACTCCTTTGAATTCTTTACCTTTAAAAACATAAAGAACTTTTCTTTTTTTGAATTTCTTTATAGCATCATTTACAGTAGAATCATAATCAATCTTCTCAAAATCTTCTGAAAGTATCTCTTTTGCTTTTATGTTTTCCATTTTTTCACCCAATAAAAAAAAGAAAAAGAAGGAGTTACTCCACCTTTATCTTCTTCTTTGACGGTTCCTCTGAGAGTTTTGGAAGCACTATCTCTAGGACGCCGTTGTTGTATTTGGCCTTCACTCTGTCAGGATCAACCTTTGTTGGCAGAGGTACTGTTCTGTAGTATCCGGCGTAGCCTCTTTCCTGATAGAAGTATCCTTCCTTTTCCTCTGTTATCAATTTCTTCTTTGAAGCTTTTATAGTTAATGTATCCTCATTGAGATCGATCTCAATGTCTTCCTTGTTAACTCCAGGAAGCTCTGCCTGGACAAGGATCTCCTTGCCCTTATCTATGACATCAAGTAAGGGTTCTCTGTAATTGAATGGTCTTATACTTCTCTTTGATGGAAGTGATGGCCTGGCATATATGCTGTTGAACATCCTGTCCATCTCCTCCTGTATCCTTCTTATCTCATCAAATATATCCATCTTGATCACCTCTTTCAATTTTTTTCCATAACTATATAGTCATACTCATTTAAAAATCTTTCGGTCTAATATATCACCAAAATGTACATAAGTTATAGATATTAACTAAAAGATATACCGAAAACTTTTTAAAGGGTAACATTGTATATATGTTATGGTCAGATTTAAGGTTACAATAAAGGATGAAGAGCCTCCATTTGAGAGGGATATAGATAAGTACATAAAATTCCTCTGCAGTGTTCTTGGATTATCAACAGGAAGAGACACAGAGGATACATCGTGCAAGGTATTCAAGAGAATAGTGATACATACGAGTAAAAAAGGAGCTACAACGACAAAGGAACTATGCGAGGAGATAAATATGAGCAGAGGAGCCATAGTGAATCAGATAAACAAGATGATGGAGGCCGGAATGCTCAGAAAGGAAGGTAACTACTATATCCTGAGAAGGAAAAATCTGATCAGAACTATCTCTGAGATAAAAGAAGACATTTTAAGAATGTTTGAAAAAATAGAAGAAATAGCAGAGGAACTTGATGAGGAGATAGGTTTACCAAAAGAAAAGAGGTGATATTATGAAAGTGAAAGTGAGAGATGCTTATAAATCAGATTATGGAAGAGCTATAGTGAGGATAAGTCCAAAAATTTTTGAAAAGTTAGGATTGAATCCTGGAGATGCTGTCCTCATAGAAGGAAAGAAAAAGGCAGTGGGTTTAGCATGGATGTCTGATGAGGATGACGAAGTGGCAAGGATGGATGGTGTACTGAGACACAACGCAGACGTTAGCATAGATGATACTGTCGAGATCAGTAAAGCACAGTGTATTCCTGCCAAGGAGATAAGATTAGCTCCAAATGAGGAGATAAGATTTGATCAGGGCTTTGTAACATATGTACATGACAGGATCCTGAATATGCCTTTCCTGAAAGGAAATGTTGTGGTCATAGAGATAATGGGAAATGTACTTCCTCTTACCGTTACAGATGTGAAGCCAAAGGGAATCGTCAGAGTTGTTCCAGAGACAAGGGTAATTATCTCAGAAAAGCCCCAGCCCGTCAGTGAAGCATATACAGGTGTAAGTTATGAGGATATCGGGGGCCTGAAAGAAGAGATAGAGAGAGTAAGGGAGATAATTGAGATACCGATGAAACACCCCGAAGTATTTAAAAAGTTAGGGATAACACCACCAAAAGGCGTCCTGCTCTATGGCCCTCCAGGTACAGGTAAAACTCTCTTAGCCAAAGCAGTGGCAAATGAGACAGACTCCAATTTCCTTGTGATAAACGGTCCTGAGCTCATGTCAAAGTTCTATGGTCAGAGTGAAGAGAATCTGAGGAAGGTATTTGAACAGGCAAAACAGAATTCTCCGAGTATAATATTCATAGATGAAATAGACAGTCTTGCACCCAAAAGAGGAGAGGTGACGGGAGAGGTAGAAAAGAGGATAGTCTCACAGCTTTTGACGCTGATGGATGGACTGGATCCAAGGGGAGATGTTGTTGTCATAGCTGCCACCAACAGACCTGAGGATGTTGATGAAGCCCTGAGGAGACCTGGAAGATTTGACAGGGAGATAGAGATAGGGATGCCTGATAAAGCTGGAAGAAAAGAGATACTTCAGATCCATACGAGAGGAATGCCATTAGAAAACGTGGATCTGGATCATTATGCAGATATAACACATGGATACTCGGGAGCAGATCTTGCAGCCCTCTGCAGAGAAGCGGGAATGAATGCACTGAGGAGAATAGTCCCGGATCTCAAAAAAAGTGATGAGATTCTTTCAAAAGAAGTTATAGAGAATCTGAAAATAACAGATGAGGACTTTTACAGTGCATATAAAAGAGTGGAGCCTTCTGCAATGAGAGAGGTTCTTATAGAGGTACCGAAGGTGAAATGGGAAGATGTTGGAGGGCTTGAAGAGGTCAAACAGGAACTGAGAGAAACTGTGGAATGGCCTCTGAAGTATCCAGAACTGTTTGAGGATGCAGGAGTTGAACCCACAAGAGGAATACTGCTCTATGGGCCTCCGGGATGTGGTAAGACCTTACTGGCAAAGGCAGTGGCAAATGAAAGTAATGCAAACTTCATATCTGTCAAGGGTCCTGAACTGCTTTCAAAGTGGGTTGGAGAAAGTGAAAGAGGAGTACGAAAAATATTCTCCAGAGCAAGACAGGCCGCTCCGTCTATCATATTTTTTGATGAAATAGACAGTATAGCTGGAATAAGAGGCACGGATACATCGCAGGTCACAGAAAGAGTTGTGGCACAGATCTTATCAGAGCTTGATGGAATATCCTCATTGAAAGATGTCACTGTCATAGGTGCTACAAACAGGCCAGATCTAATAGATAAAGCTTTATTAAGACCTGGGAGATTTGAAAAAATGATATATGTCCCGATGCCCGATAGAAATATGAGAAAGGAGATCTTCAAAGTCCATACAAAGAAAATGAAGCTGAAAGATGTGGATATCAATGATCTGGTGGAGAAGACATCAGGATACTCAGGAGCAGATATTGCAGCCCTCTGCAGAGAAGCGGGAATGAATGCACTGAGAAAAGCTGTCAAGGAGGGTAAGAAAAAGATAGATGGAGTCACAATGGAGGATTTCAGATCTGCATTGAAGAAGATAAAACCCTCTGTAGACGAAGAACAGAGAAACCACTGGGAAAAAGTGAAGGAAGGATTTTCAAAATCCAGTATATATAGATAATCAGTTTTTTTCTATTTTTTCCACTTCTTTTATTATTTGATCTATATCAAACGGCTTGAGAAGGAACCCCACAGCACCCATCTCTAAGGCTTTCTCTTTTATGGAGCTATCTGCACTCGCAAATATGATCTTTGTATTTCTGTCCATCTTTAACATCTCCTCCGCCACATCTATTCCGTTCTTTCCGTGCATCCTGTAATCCATAACGATAACGTCATATTTTTTATTTCTGAACTTTTTCAGTCCGCTCTCTCCGTCTATCGCTATATCCACCTCATGTCCCACACTTTCCAAAACATCTTTAAAAAGTGTGAGAATATCCACCTCATCATCCACTATAAGTATTTTCATTCCTTACCACCCTCATTGCACATCGGGAGAGTAATGAGTATCTCTGTACCCGGATCCACATCTTTTATCTCAAAGCTTCCACCGACTCTGTCAAGGATCTTCTTCATGAAGTAGAATCCGATTCCTGTCCTTTTTGATAGAGTTTCAAGACTGTTCAGTATATCTTCTTTCTTCTCCTTAGAGATGCCGAGACCATAGTCTCTTATAGAGATATTGCAGAGATTATCTTTCTCCGAGATTTTTATATCTATGATCACAGGTTCATTGAGCGTATATTCCACAGAGTTTTCAAGAATGTTAAAGAATACTCTATCCAGAAACTCATTTGCCCTGACATAATACCTTTTCCTTTCCACAAAGTTTACCTTTATCTCTCCATCATAGTAATCTTTTATCTCTTCTATGGCTTTTTCTATTGTTCTGTTCAGATCAACTTTTTTTACTTCTATGCTTTCTATTTCTTTTAAAATTTTTATGCTTTCTGAAAGTCTTCTTGTTTTTTCTATTGCTTTTCTTATACTTCTAAGGTATTTCTTTCTTTTTTCTTCATCTTCCGTATTCTCAAGCATATATAAATATCCAAAAGTTGCCTGATTGATGTTTCCTATATCATGTGCCAGAATATCTGAATAGAATTCTATCTCCTTCATAGCTCTTTCTTTCTGCTGCTGGAGGTGTTTTAGCTCTGTAATATCTGTCTGTGTTCCCCATGCTTCAATAACTTTCCCATTTTTGATAGTTCCTACCATGGAGTTTGAGAAATATTTTTCTTCGCCTTTTTTATTAATTTCATGCGAGATTCCACCAGACATTCTGAATCCATTACGAATAAAAGCTTTAAGGTATTCTCTATTTTCTTCTGTATTGGGCATGACTTCAGAGAGCTGCATGCCCAAAATCTCATTTTTCGTTGCGCCCATCATTTTTGCATATGTTTCATTGCATTCTACGCATCTCGCTTTAAAGATTTCATTGAGTATTTTTTCCTCTGAAACTGTAATATCTACAGGTTTCCTCAGTCTAAAACACCATATGCCTACGGTGGCGGATTCAAAGAAGCTCCTGAGTTTTTGTTCACTCTTTTTTAATTTTTCTTCCGCTTTTTTCTGTTCGGTGATGTCTGTAACAAAAACAATCCTGGTATCCGAAGGAAGTATCTTGGATATAAATCTGCATACCCTCTTCTTCCCATCTTTCCGTGTTATTACCGCCTCCCTTATACGGGGATCTTCCCCGGGAATTATTCTTTTGTTCTCCTCAATAACTGATCTTCGATACTCCTCATCAGGATACATTTTCTCAAACCATGTTCTCATATCGGGTATCTCTTCCTTAGAATATCCTGTAATTTTTTCTAATTGAGAGTTGAAAATAAGGAATTTTCTGTTTTTACTCAGATCAGTTACTGCAATACCATATGGAGCAGACTCAATGAAGGTACGGTATTTTTCTTCTGATTCTTTCAGCGTTTTTTCAAACTTTATCCTTTTCAATGCCTCGGAAACATGAGCTATCAGGAGTTCTACAAGTTCAAGATCTTCTTTACTGAAAGCATCCGTTTTTTCTGACGCTGCCTGAAAGACTCCAAGATCTCCTATGGGTACACTTATACCGGATCTGTAATTACTCATAGCAGGTTTTGCATCTTTCTCCTTCTGCATATCCCTTGTGAGATGGGATTTTTTTTCTCTGTAAGTTTTTCCTGCGATCCCTTCTGTGATCAGCATACTCCTTTTTCCTGTAGGGGGTACACATCCGGAAGAAGCTTTTACAACAAGACAGTCTCCTTCCCGTATCATGATCACACACATATCAAACTTGAGAATTTTCTCTGCGACTTCAATGGCTGTTTTATAGATCTCTTCCTCTGATTCTATACTCTCCATTTTTGCTGCCACTTCATGCAAACGCTTTATCTTCTCCTCAAATTTTTTTCTATCATTGATATCAATAAGAGATACGATGGATTGTTTTGTTTCTGGGATTAAATCAACATTAAGTAACATATAACGAATATTTCCATTTCTATCGATAACTCTGAACTCATACTCCTTTGGAACTTCCTCAGGATTCTCCCTGCGTTTTCTGTGGTACTTCATCATCTTTTTCAGATCTTCGGGATGAACGAACTCAGTCCATTTCATCTTTCCTTCAATCTCTTCCTTTGAGTACCCGGAGATCTCTTCAAACTTCGTATTGACAAGGGAGATCGTGGTATCCTCCTCCAGAATAGCCATGGCTGTACCTGTGTGTTCAAATGTTGTTCTGTATTTCTTTTCGGATTTTCTTAATTCTGCTTCCATCTTTTTTCTTTTAGTGATGTCTTTGTCAACACCACGGTAGCCTAATAGATCACCTTTCTCGTCTATTATTGGTACGCCATTGGTCAGGAGGCAAACTTTTTCTCCTTCTTTTGTCAAGTTCCAGTTCTCCAGATCAACGATCGGTTTCTTTTCAGAGACAATTTTCTCGAAAATCTTGCCAATACGCTCTGCTTCCTCTTTCGGCATCAGTTCGAGAGGTGTTTTTCCGATGATCTCTTCGGGATCATATCCAAGGATCTGCTTTACTTTTCCAGATGCAAACGTGTATCTTCCATTTTTATCAACTTCCCAGATCCAGTCCGCTGAACTTAATGCAACATCACGGAATCTTTTTTCGGACTCTCTTAACTCTTTCTCAATCTTTTTCTTCTCTGTGATATCACTCCCAGAGCTCAATACACCAATGATATTTCCCTGTTCATCCTTCAATAAGGTATTGTGCCAAGCAATAATTTTCTCTTTTCCACTCTTAGTCAAAACAGAGAATTCGTCATATTCAATTAATTTAACTTCCCCTCTCATCAACTTTTCAAAACCTTCCTTTGCTTTTTTCCTATTCTTTTCTGGAACGAAATTATCAAACCAGTTTTTACCAACAATCTCCTTTTCACTACCTTCTAAAATCTCGCAGCCTTTCTTATTTATAAGAGTGATTTTTTGATCAGCACCAACAACTATAATCATAACCCCCGCAACATCAAGATATTTTTGTGCTTTATCTTTCTCTTTTTGTAATGCTTCCTCCATCTTTTTTCTTTCCGTGATATCATTTACTATCAGAACGGCTCCGGCAAATTTAGAATCCTTAAGGATCGGAACACCTTTTAAAGTGACATATCCCTTTTCACCGCCGGGAAATGTAAAGGATACATCTTTTGATATCTCTTTTCCTTTTTTGAGTTCCTCAAAGAGAGATGATATTCCAGTCTCCTCAAAAAATGGTACCTTCCTTATATCCCTCCATGTGGCGTCCAGTTCTTTTCCAAAT
>Ga0190304_1000673_pt1 | contig 15844 bp, 15 predicted proteins | sample 48700712_MG_FD_161670 | JGI IMG/M metagenome (GOLD analysis project Ga0190304, IMG submission 161670) | Hydrothermal vent sediment bacterial communities from Southern Trench, Guaymas Basin, Mexico - 4870-07-1--2_MG | ecosystem: Environmental > Aquatic > Marine > Hydrothermal vents > Sediment ... | reverse complement strand
TAGCCAGTTTGTATTCTGGAACATCGAGTCCGCATGCTTTTAATATATCCTTTGCTTCGTTTTCCAGTAACTGTAACCTTCCTTCTTCCCTTGCTCTGTTGATTATGGAGTAAATTTTTTCTTTATCTATCTCTAAAGTTTCAATTTTCTTTTTCTCTGTTTTTATGTACCTCCACCATTTATATAAGGCCCCTAAGGAGCTTACAGCTCTTTCAGGCTGGGGATATGCGGGTATATTATTTTTATTTAGAATATCAATAGCATTTTTGCTCTTTACTCCACCCACAAAATTGAAGACTACAGGCTTCTTCTTACTTTCTGGCAGAGAATCAAAGTACTCTATAACTTTTTTCGAAAACTCAACTGTGTCAAAAGCAGCAGTTTCACAGTTCAGAATGATCAGAGCAGAGATCTTATCAGATTCCATTGCCTTTTTAAAGGCATTGAAATACTCTTCTACAGTAACCTGACCGGTCATATCAATTGGATTTTTCGCTGATCCAAAGGAGGGCATATAAGGTCTGAAAGTTTCTTCGAGATATCTGTAATCGTCTAAAAGTTTTATTCCCTCTTTTTCACAGGCATCTGTTGCCAGTACTCCAACTCCTCCTCCATTTGTCAGTATAACAACATTTTCTCCCTTAGGAACTGGAACTGATGATATTCTTGCCCAGTCAAAGGCTTTTTCCATCGTATCTGCTCTTAAGACACCACTCTGTTTAAATGCCGCAGAGAAGATTCTGTCACTTCCTGCGAGACTTCCCGTATGCGATGCTGCCGCTTTAGCACCTCTCTCACTTCTTCCAGATTTGATGATAATAATGATCTTTTTCTTTGATACCTTTTCCGCAGTTTGAAGGAATCTTCTTCCCTCTTTAACCCCCTCCATATAGACCACTATACCTTTTGTATTATCATCACGAGAAAAATACTCTAAAAGATCAGAATCATCTATATCAGCCTTATTTCCAACACTCACCACAGCCGAGAGACCTATATTCTCCAGAACTGTCCATCCTATAAGTGCACCTCCCAAGGCTCCACTCTGTGTGATACATGCTATATGCCCGGGCATTATATCCTTCGGTCCAAATGTGGCATTCAATCTCGAGGGAGTATAGATCACGCCAAAAATATTTGGTCCAAGCAAAGAGATTCCGTATTTCTCTGCTATCTCTGTAAGGAGATCCTCCTCCTTTTTATTTCCAACTTCAGAAAAACCGGAGGATATAACAGCAGCAGCTTTCACACCTTTTTTACCACATTCCAGAAGTACAGAGGGTACAGATTTAGCGGGTACCACTATAACAGCCAGATCTACCTTGTCTTCTATATCCAGTACAGATTTATAAGCTTTAAAACCCATTATCTCTTTTTCTTTGATATTTACAGGATATAATTTTCCCTTATAACCATAATCTATAATATTTCTCATGATGGCATAACCTATTTTTCCCTTTTTAGGAGATGCTCCAATGACAGCTATGCTTTCTGGAGAAAATAGGTATTTTATATTCTGACGGGACATCTATCTCACCAGTTTTATTCCATGTGCATGTTTGTATATATCTGTAAAAAAAGAAACATCCATACTTCCTGGAGTCAATCTTACTCCTTTTATGGTCTTTATTTTTTCATTGATGAATTTTCCAATTGTCTTTGTATCCTTTCCAAGAAGTTCTATGACCATATCATGAGATCCCGTTGTAACACCAACCATCTGTACTTCATCATACTCTGCGATTTTTTTTGCCACTTCATCTATTTTGTCAGGCTCGACACTCAATCCAATAACGACAAAAGCATCATACCCAAGTTTTTCATAATCAATTACCACTGAGAATTTTTCAATTATTCTTTCTTTGATCATTTTTTGAATTCTTGAATGAACAGTCGTTGTTCCAATTCCAAGTTTTTCAGCTATTTTATAGTATGGTGTTTTTGCATCTTCCTGAAGGATATCTAGGATCTTCATATCCATCTCGTCCATTACTATCACCTACATGAATTAAGTTCTTCAGTTTATAAATCTTTCGGAAAAAAATTCATGCAAAGTGAGTTTTGATATATGTATTTTCTGAAAATACTCTTTTTATCGTATATTATACCGAAAGATTTTTAAATACTACCATTGTAATGGGATCATGATAGAAAAAAATTCATATAAGGATCCTATTCAGAGAATTTTATTCTTAGAAAATCATGTGTTGAAGAATATGGATCCAAAAATGCCTTCTTTTAACAAAAATTATACTGGAAAAATATATGGTGATCATATTTTTCTGATAGAGAAGAACAGGCAAAAAGAAAAGATCCACGTTGTCAGAAAAGCTACTTTAAAACTCATAAAATACCTCAAAATGCAGAAAAAAATGGGAAATTTTTTTAAAAATTTTAAGAATCCAGTGACAGAGACTAAAAATATGCTTGAGACTTTAGTAAGAGAAAATAATATAGTATCTGTAGCATACAATGAAAAAAATGAGATAATAGGTTACCTCATAGTACTCACACCACAGGAAGAGAGATTCAATCTTGAAAAAATTTATCAGATAGGATCCATAGAGGTGAGTAAAGATTACAGAGGCATGGGGATTGCCACAGAACTGATGAAGTTATTTGAAGATGAATTTTTTGATGATAAGATTATCTATACCTTCTGTTATTCCTGGCACTGGGATACTACAGAATGTACAGTGGAGAGATACAGAAAAAAGATTTTACATCTCCTACATGCCCAGGGTTTTGTGGAGGAATTCATAAATGATATAAATATAAAGATGGATCCTTACAATATTTTCGCAGTCAGATATGGAAAAAATGCAGATCCTGTTTTAATAAAAAAATTTAAAGAGAAATTAATTTAGGTGGTTAAAGTGAGCTGGAGAGAAAAATATAAATCCAAAATCAAAGGTGCTGAAGAGGCACTGAAAATTATAAAGAATGGGGATAGAGTTTTTATAGGAGGCGGAGCTGCACAGCCCCAGACTCTTGTAAAGGCTCTGGTAAACAGGGGAAAGTACCTGATGGATACAGAGATCGTACATACCCTTACACTGGGTGTATCTCCCTATACCTCTCCAAAATTTGCAGATATCTTCAGACATAATGCTTTTTTCATAAGTGAAGACGCCAGAGAAGCTGTAAAGGAGGGTAGAGCAGATTATACTCCCATATTTCTATCAGAGGTACCAAAGATAATAAAATCTGGATTGATGCCCATAGATGTAGCTCTGATACAGGTCTCGCCTCCGGATGATCATGGGTTCTGTACACTTGGAGTTTCTGTGGACATAGTGAAAAGTGCTGCAGAGACAGCAGATACTGTGATAGCAGAGGTGAATAAACAGATGCCAAGGACACTGGGCGATAGTCTTATACATATCGATGATATCGATACGATAGTGGAGAGTGATCTTCCCCTTCCAGAATGGCCCTCCAATAAGGAAGACGAGGTGGCGAATAGAATAGGCGAGTATGTTGCTGCACTCATAGAGAATGGAGCCACAATTCAGACAGGATATGGAAATATACCTGATGCAGTTTTACAGAGTTTGCATGATAAAAAAGATCTCGGTGTTCATACAGAGATGTTTTCTGATGGTGTGGTGGATCTTGTAAATGAGGGGGTGATAACATGTGAGAAAAAAACTATACATAGAGGAAAGATCATAGGTTCTTTCTGCATAGGAAGCAAAAAACTCTATAAATTTGTGGATAATAATCCAATGGTGGAGTTTCATCCCTCAGATTACACGAATGATCCCTTTATTATCTCCAGAAATGATAGAATGGTGGCTATAAACTCGGCGTTACAGATAGATCTTACGGGGCAGGTCTGTGCGGATTCAATGGGGTATGTGTTTTATTCGGGTATAGGAGGGCACTGTGATTTTATGAGGGGTGCTGCCAGATCTAAGGGAGGAAAACCGATCATAGTGATGCCCTCCACGGCAATGAATGGTGAAGTCTCAAGAATTGTCCCGTTTTTGAGTCAGGGAGCTGGAGTTGTTGAGACGAGAGGAGATATTCATTATGTTGTCACAGAGTATGGAATCGCATACCTCTATGGGAGAAGTATAAGGGAAAGAGTTCTGGAGTTAATCAATATAGCACATCCAAAATTCAGGACAGAACTTTTAAAAAAAGCCAAGGAACTTAATTATATCTATAAGGATCAGCTTGAGATAAGTCTGAAAAGCGATGTTATATATCCCAAGCAGTGGGAAACACAGGCAATAATGAAGGACGGAACATTGGTATTTTTCAGACCAATAAAACCTACAGACGAACCTCTGATGAAAGAATTCTTTTATTCTCTGTCGGAAGAAAGTATATACCTCAGGTTTTTCACTGTAGTTAAAGCCATGCCACATAAGAGATTACAGTACTTTTCAAATGTTGATTACAGATGGACGATGGCAATAGTGGGATTGGTAAAGGAAAGAGGTGTGGAAAAGCTCATAGCCGTAGGGAGATATGGGGCTTCAAGAGGTTCGGATATGGCAGAGGTGGCTTTTCTTGTTCATGATGATTATCAGGGGATTGGAATAGGGAAGTTTTTATTGAATTATCTTATAAAAATAGCTAAAGCCAATAATATAAAAGGTTTTACAGCGGAAGTACTTCCAGAAAACAGAAGAATGCTGGACATCTTCTATAAAAGTGGATATGAGATAAAAAGTAGATTGGAAGAAGGAAGTTACTACATCTCATTTGAATTTGACTCGATGAATAAAAAAACATGAAAAGGAGTATCTATAAAGTGACCTCAGGATGAATTTTTCCAAGAACTTCCCTTATGATCTTTGCAGCAGCGATTGCTGTTATTCCTTTATGATCAAACGAAGGGGATAGCTCAACAATGTCAAAGCTCATTACCTCAATATCAGATCATGATTATCTCCACAAGCTCTCTCGTTGATAATCCTCCTTGTTCAGGATTCCCAACTCCCGGTGCATAGGCAGGGTCCAGAACATCGAGATCAAATGATAGATAAGCCTTTTCAAAATTTGTTCTGAATTTTATCCTGTTGTAGCTTTTCTTATCTCTTCAGGTCCCTTCTGCTCCTTTCCTGAAAGAAGAGGATCTGTCCCATGGAATCCCAAGGATATAGAAATTTGAGTTATTGGTGGGGGTATGCCAAAAAATGGATGGTAATTCACCATACTCTCGTCCCTACGGGCATATCCACTATTATCAGATGAACCTTTCCGTTATCTTCCTCACCAACAATAAGCATTGCCTCACTTTCTATACCAGCGATCTTCTTTCTCGTAAGATTTGTGACGAATATCATATTTTTTCCTAAGAGATCTTTTTCTTCATACTGATCCCCTATTCCAGCTATGACTGTTCTTTTTTCGTCCCCAAAATCTACTGTAAGCTTCAAAAGCTTTTTCGTTCTCGGTACTCTTTCTGCTTCCTTCACAGAGCCCACTTTCATTTTAAACTTCCAGAACTCCTCAACATCATAAACTTCTTCTACCATAATATCACCTTTTGGTCCAGAGAGGCATAATTCAGTCCTTTTTAAGCTATATTTTTATTAAATATACATATATTCTTTATAAACCTTTCGATTGGGGTTTTAATATTTCCATACTATTTAGTTCTGCTTAAACTTATCACTGCCTCTCTTATACGGAGATCTTGTCCAGGAACAATTTTTTTGTTTTCTTTGATAACAGATTCTCTATATTTTTTATTAGGATACATTTTTCGAACCATGTTCTCATATCGGGTATTTCTTCTCTTTTATACCCTGTGATTTTTTTCCAATTGAGAATTAAAAATAATAAATTTTTCATTCCTCTTCAGATCTATTACAGCAATTCTATATGGAGCAGATTCAATAAAATGTTTCAACCCAGAACTTCTCATGTTAAACGAAAAATTATAAAAAAATTTAAATATAAAAGATATAAGTCTACTATAATGATATCCAGAAAAGAGACGATGAAGATAGTGGGGATCATAGCAGTACTTCTTTCTGTTGTTTATTATACTATCATTATATCCTTCATCTCTCAGGGTGTCTTTGGAAGTTTTTCAGTTTCAGAGGTATTCTATTTTATAACAAGCTTTTTTATAATGCTTTTTATTAATCTGATTTTGGGAATTTACTTTATATCGCAGTATGACTTCATCAAAAAGATGGAAAGAGAACTTCCAACAATAATATCTGAGATCAATCCCGATATATCAGAAGAAGAAAGAAAAGTCTATTCTCAGAAACTTGCTTCAAAACTTAAAGAGCTTATAAAATGATTTTATTAAATTTTGTAAAATTTGCTATTTTACAACAATTTTCCTGTGTTTGATGGATCTCCTATTATACCATGATATCAAGCCCCGGGGGGGATTTGAACCCCCGACATGCTGCTTACGAGGCAGCCGCTCTACCACTGAGCCACCGAGGCATACAGTTATTTGGACTCTGATATTTAAAAATTTTATACTATAAGTTTTTATTTACATTCACATTAAAAGAGTTATGCACCCCTTCATAAGAATTACGAGACCAATAAACTCCATAATGTCAGGTTTTGCAGTACTTATTGCAGGAATAATTGCGGGGGGATATCCATTTACATATAAAGTTGTACTGGCGAGCATAGTTTCAATTATTGCATGTTCGGGGGGAATGGTGATCAACGATTATTTTGATTATGAGATAGATAAGATAAACAGAAAAGATAGAGTTCTACCTATGGAGGAGATAAGTTTAAGAACAGCATTTCTTTATGCTATCTTTCTTTTTATCCTTGCATGTTTTATAGCATATTTCGTTAATCTAAAAGCATTTCTCATATGCATCGCTGCCGATGTATCTATGTTTTTATACGCATATAAGCTGAAAAGAATGTGCTTTGTAGGAAATATAATGGTGGCTTTTTTAACTTCTCTGACCTTTCTTTATGGAGGAGCAGCTGTAAATAAAATGGAGGCTGTGGGAATGCTTTTCTTATGTTCATTTTTTGCAACAGTCTCAAGAGAGATCATGAAGGATATAGAAGATATAAATGGAGACAGAAAGATGGGATTATCCACCCTACCCATTCTATATGGTGAAAAAAAATCTCTATTAGTATCCCAGATATTTCTGATACTCGCTGTGTTTGCCACATATCTCCCCTATTTTTACAGAATATTCGGGATTCAGTACCTTCTTATGATAACAGTACTGAATGTCTTTGTCCTATATACACTATACCTCAGTAAAAGAGAGATACCAAAAGCAGAGAGATCGCTGAAAATAGAGATGTATGGTGTCCTATTTATATTTTTTATATCGAAGATGATAGCATAAAATATAAATACATGAAAGGATATAGTGAAGATATGGTAAAAAAGAAGACCATAATCCCTGTAATTTTGTTATTAATCCCGCTGGTAAGCGGATATGTAAACTGGCTTTACGATACAGATCTTGATACAGCATGTGAGATGGCAAAGGCTGAAAATAAGCTTGTACTTCTTTATATTTATGATGAATGGACTGAGAATATGGACAACGTATTCAATGACAAAGAAGTTTCTGAGTATATAAATGGAGAATTTTATGCAATGAAACTTTATAAAAACACATCAAAAGATATATGTGATCAATACAACATAAAAAAAGCGCCAACTGTCCTGTTTTTAAATCCCTACAAAAAAGAAATAGGTAGAATTGAGGGCTATATGGATCCGGATAAGTTTTATATTAAAATGAAAACTATAATCGAATCCAAAGAGTTTATAGAAAAGCTCAGAGACGAAGCCTATGAAGCTCTGACAGATGCAGATTCTCTTTATTCAAAAGGTGAATACAGTAAAAGTAAAGAACAGTATACTATAGCAATGAATAAATTTCATCAACTGAAGGATAAAGAAAAAGAAGAATATTGCAGATCCATGATATCCAAGGCAGATATGAAGATGCAGCTTGTTCTCCTGAGATATGGCCTGATTGCTTTTGTGGGAGTTGTAGCATTTTTTGCTTTTGTGTACTATCTCTCTGCAAGAAAATAGTTATCTTTCCACTACAAAGGCTATTTTAACATGTGCCTTAAAGTTTACAATCCTGTTTTCTTTTATATCTCCTTTATATCCCAGAACATCTATTCCAACTATATTCTTTACTGTTTTTTCAGCTTCTTTCAATGCATTCTGAACAGCGTCTTCCCAGCTTTTTTCAGAACTTCCTACAAGTTCTATTATTTTCACTACACTCATTTTATCACCTGTTTATAAACTATATCATTTGAGTTTAATATACTTTTTTATACCACATAATTTTCCAGCTTTCCCACCTTCTCAATCTCAAGGACTATTCGATCCCCTCTTTTTATCTCTCCAACTCCCTCAGGTGTTCCTGTTGCTATCACATCTCCTTTTTCCAAGGTCATTATCCTGGATATGTACTCAATGATTTCATATATGGTGAATATCATATACTTTGTATTAGAGTTCTGTCTTATCTGATCATTCACCCATAGCTTTATACTCAGGTTATGAGGGTCATCCACATACTCCTTTTTTGTTACAGGAGATACAGGTGCGAAAGTATCAAAACCTTTTGATATGCTCCAGGGATATCCCTTAGATTTTGCGTAACTCTGAAGATCTCTTGCCGTTATATCCAGAAATGCAGAGTATCCTAAGATATAGGAGTGTGCCTCTTCCTTTGGGATATTCTTTCCATTTTTACCAATTATAACAGCCAGTTCTCCCTCATAATGTACTTTTTTTGATATTTCAGGAATAACTATCTTCTCAGAGCTATGTATTATGGCAGAGGGAGGTTTTAAAAAAAGTATGGGTTCTGATGGAACTTCACTGTTCATTTCCTCTGCATGCTTTCTGTATGTTCTTGCTAAACAGATTATCTTTGTGGGATATATTTTCTCTCCTGTCTCTTTTACTCTCAATGGTTTCATGAAGTTTTTCTGTGAAAAGGTTTAAATAACTTTTTTCAGAGGGTATAATGATGGAAGTTCAGTTGAAGGTTGCAGGTGCAAGACAGGAAGACGTTGGAAGAGGTATCGTGAGGATAGATAAGAGATTCCAGAGAAAGATAAATGTTATTCAGGGAGATGCTGTTGAGATAATTGGAAACAGGGAAACAGCCGCTCTTGTTGTGGATGCTTATCCTGATGATATAGGGCTGGATATAATAAGAATGGATGGTCTTATAAGGAAAAACGCCAAAACGACCATGGGGGAGTTTGTCAAGGTCAGAAAGGCAGACGTGAAGCCTGCAAAAAGTGTTTCTTTGGCACCAACACAGAGGGGCATGAGGATAATGATCTCAGGGAATGTTGTTTCCAGAAACTTAAGAGGAAGAGTTCTGAAAAAAGGAGATCTCATAAGCCTTATATCTCAGAGAAGAGATCCTTTCACAGAATCGATCTTCAGTGATCTTTTTGATGTTATCTCAGGATCACCTTTCGGTCTTGGAGAGGTAAGATTTGTGGTGGTGAATACAAATCCTTCTGGGATAGTTCAGATGACGAATATGACGAAGGTGGATGTTCTTCCTGAAGCTGTGGAGATCAAGGAAACAGAGATGCCAACTGTTACCTATGAGGATATAGGTGGTCTGAAGAAGGAGATTCAGAGAGTAAGAGAGATGATAGAGCTTCCATTAAAACATCCTGAGTTATTTGACAGGCTTGGCATTGAGCCTCCAAAAGGTGTTTTGCTTTATGGACCTCCGGGTACAGGAAAAACTCTCATAGCAAAAGCGGTGGCAAGTGAGAGCAACGCCAATTTCATATCCATAAATGGCCCGGAGATCATGTCAAAATTCTATGGTCAGAGTGAAGAAAATCTGAGAAAAGTTTTTGATGATGCTGAAAAAAATGCACCCTCTATTGTCTTCATAGATGAGATAGATGCAATAGCTCCAAAGAGAGAGGAGGTGACCGGGGAGGTTGAGAGAAGGGTCGTGGCACAGTTACTTGCATTGATGGACGGACTGAAAACGAGAGGAAAGGTGATAGTTATAGCGGCCACCAACAGGCCTGAGGCACTTGATCCGGCATTGAGGAGACCCGGAAGATTTGACAGAGAAATAGAGGTGGGAGTTCCAACAAAAAATGGTAGAAAGGAGATCCTTCAGATCCATACGAGGGGGATGCCCTTAGAGAATGTGGATCTCGATCACCTCGCAAATATAACATATGGATTTGTGGGTGCAGATCTTGAAGCTCTCTGTAAAGAGGCTGCAATGAACTCTTTAAGAAGAATTCTGCCAGAGATAAATCTTGAAGAGGAGAAGATACCTCCTGAGGTCCTTGAAAAAATAAGAGTTACCAGAAAAGACTTTGAAGAAGCATTGAAGGCTATAGAACCTTCGGCCATGAGAGAGGTATATGTACAGACCCCAAATGTGAAATGGGATGATATAGGTGGACTGGATATGGTAAAACAGGAGTTAAAGGAAAGTGTAGAATGGCCATTGAAGTATCCTGAGAGATTTAAAAAAATGGGAATAAGACCTCCGAAGGGTATCTTTCTCTATGGTCCTCCGGGATGTGGTAAAACACTTCTTGCAAAAGCAGTTGCCCATGAGAGTGAGGCAAACTTCATATCGGTGAAGGGACCTGAGATACTCTCCAAATGGGTGGGAGAGAGTGAAAAGGCTGTGAGAAAGATATTCAGAAAGGCAAGACAGGTCTCTCCGAGCATAATATTTTTTGATGAGATAGATTCCATAGCTTCTGTGAGAGGTATGGAAGTTGGAAGCAGAGTAGGGGAGAGAGTAGTTGATCAGATTCTCACAGAGATGGACGGTCTCGAAGAACTTAGCAATGTGATAGTCATAGGAGCTACAAACAGGCCTGATATCGTGGATCCAAGTTTATTGAGACCCGGAAGATTTGACAGAAAGATACTTGTTCCGGCTCCCGATAAAAAAGCGAAGCTTGAGATACTGAAGGTACATACAAAGAATATGCCACTGGCAGAGGATGTTGATCTTGAGTATATTGCAGAGAAAACAGAGAACTTTTCTGGAGCCGATCTTGAGGGACTCGTGAGAGAAGCTGCGATGATCGCTCTTAGAGAGAATAAAGATGCAGAGAAAGTCACAATGGCACACTTTAAGAAAGCTCTTGAGGAGATGGCACCTTCAATAAATAAAGAAACAATAAAGAGTTACGAACTCCCAAAAATAAAGAAAACAACTGGAATATATGGCTGATTCTACAGAAAATTAACCAATAGCTAAGTTTTTTTCCAGTTTTCCGCTGTCTTCATCGCTCTCTATCTTTGTTTTTATAGACTCCAAGAACTCATTATCCGGGAAATAGAGGGTCTGGTCTTCAATATTGAAGTACTCCATCGATATGCTTTGTCTTCTGGAGAGTCCTTTCAGATGATGAGCTCTGAATAATACATAAGCATCTTTTATAAAATCGATCTTCTCTATATTGGAGATGAGATGCAAAAAGCATTCCTGAGTTACGGTAGAACCAGCAAAACCATAGAGATTCCCTTTTTCATCCTCTGTGTATATTAGCCTCTGCAGTATCCTTCTGTCTTTTCCCATACTGAACAGAAATTTTCTTGTGAGATCATCATCCTCGCATCTGAATGTGAGACCTATCGGCACTACCTCTTCCTGTTGCGCAGGATATATGAGGTAGTGTCTGTCCCTGACTATCTTATTCTCTGTGAGTTTCTTGTAACTGCTCTTCAACTCTTCTATTGTGAACTTGTTTCCGTATCTTTTTTCTTCCTCCTCTTTTATCTTTTCCAGATCACCAAAGCCCAAACCGATCTCAAGATCCATTAAAAGATTGGTATCAATGGAGTCGAGAGGTGTATCATACTCTCCAAAGGAAAGATCCGGTATATCTATATCTTCAGGATATTTCAGATTGAACTCTTCAGGTGCAAGTTTACTGTTGAGCCAGAATGTTGGCTCTTTCACATATGTTCTGGATGTTATAATATAATAGTTGTAAGTCTCTATAATGTTCTTCTTTTTGAGATAATCAAAGATAGATAATGTCTTTTTGAGATCTGAGGAGAAACATCGGATTGTGCATCCATTCATGGGGGACATTACCTTGCTGTAAGGATAAATAACCCTATAGGATTTTATTAAAGAGAGAAGATCAATCATATATTCCATTCTGTAGGGAAATGTCAGTACAAATCTCAGATGGTATATCCTGTTTTTTGAGATTTTACCGTAGTCCACTTCGTAAAGGGGTATCGGGATACTATTATCATGGAATATATAATTTTTTTTAATTATCTCTCTCATTTCCCTTTTCACATCTTCTATGGAAAAACGTAGAGATAGAGCCAGATATTCTCCCTCAGCATATGGATGACTTCCCATGAAGTCCAGAATCTTTGCTTTCTTTCTTCCAATATCACTCATCTATGATCCTCTCTTGTCTTCGATATTGATATTATCCAATCGTAAAGTATTTAAAGTTTTCGGCAATAAGTAATATGGTGATATATATGATGGAATTCTTCGAGATAGATCTGGAGAAATTTGAGAAATTAATATATGTTGGAAATTTTGCGGGTCCCGGACAGAATACCTGTGGTCACGAAGGACCTGGTGGAGACCCAAATAATGAATAAGCTAAACTCTGAAGATCGCTGTCGATAGATCACTGTAGAGATTTCCTCAGAACAATGATCTTTTATTTTTTTAAGAAAATGATTTGATATAGATAGTAACATTTTTATTTTGAAGAATCTATTACCTTTATGAGTGAAAAAAAAGTGTACTTTATACATCCTTCCATCACATATCACTCAAAAACAGAAAGATTCTGTCTGAAACTGATAAAATCTGAACTTGGGGAGGAGATAGAGATAATAAACTCAGGGGATATAGGTATAGAAAGAGTAAGAAGGTGGAAAGAAGATATTATGGGCATAGATGCTGTTGTTGGTATGGCACTTGAAGATAAGTATACAATAAGTGTGTGGACGGTAATGGAATATGCAGAAAGTCTGAAAAAGGATATATATACAATAAGAATTGGGGAAACAAGTTTTAAATGGGAAAAAGGGATACTTAAAGACGTTAAGAAATTATCCTTGGATGAAACAAGAAAATTTACAAGGGATATTACAATGGGTGACACAAAACATGCGATCATGGGATTGCTTTTTGGAAATAGGAGCAAGTATTAAATGATACCAGTTCTTTCCTTTCTTTCTGCTCTGGTACTCACATCTCTCACTGCAAGATACATGAGATCCATAGGGAGGTTGGGAAAGGATCTTCATAAGCCATATGAGGTATATCTTCCTGAGTCCTGTGGCATAGGTTTTATAATTCCCTATATGGTATTTTTATTTTATATCCATGAATTTTATTTTCTTGCAACAGTTGTTTTTATATCTCTTATAGGTATATATGACGATTTTAGAGGTATCTCTCACAAACAAAAAGTTATTTTGTGTTTTCTGGCAGGTATCCCTTTGATTTTTTCAGTTCAGGATACTACTATAGATTTTATATTTTTTAAACTTAATTTGTCCTATGCCTATTATCTCATAGTGCCTCTGGGGATAACTGCTGCCTCAAATGCGACAAATATCCTTGCAGGATTCAATGGAGAGGCTGTTGGTAGTGGAATAATAGCCAGTACAGCTCTTTCAGTTTCAATGGCTGTGATGGGGAGGGATTACTCCATACTTCTTCCTTTCATAGCTTCTATGATGGGTTTTCTGATACTCAACATGTATCCTTCAAAGGTTTTTCCGGGTGATGTGGGAACTCTTACGATGGGAAGTATAATCGCGGGCGTTGCAGTACTCTATAAGATGGAGTTCATAGCTGCAGTATGTCTCTTTCCTCAGATACTTGAGTTTTTCCTGAAACTCAGAATCAGATTTTCTGGAAAATCCTATGGACATACGAGAATAGAGAATGGAGTTTTAGTTCCTCCCCCATACCCCTCTCTCGCAAATTTCTTCACCTCCCATTTTCGTCTCAATGAAAAAAAATTAGTTCTGCTTATATGGACATTTTCAGCAGTTTGCGGTGCATTTGCTGTCTTACTATCTTTTTTCTATTAGAATAAACTATTTTGAAATGAAAAATGTCTTTATTTTTGATAATATTAGATTTTCTTTCTTAGAAAAAAGAGAAAAAAAAGGATTTAGAAGGAAAATTTTATATATTCTCTATTTAAATTTGAAATATGTGCGGAATAATCGGAATTGTATCTCAGGAGTACGTGTCCTCAAGGGAGATACTGAAAGCATTGAAAAGGTTGGAGTACAGAGGATATGACTCAGTGGGATATGCGTTAAATGATGGAACAGTAGAGAAGGATACAGGTGAAATATCGGATTTTATGAGAAGAACAAAAGAAAAAAATTTCAGAACAGGAATTGCACATACAAGATGGGCTACTCATGGAGGAGTGACAAGGGAAAATGCACATCCTCATACAGATTGTTCTGGCGATATCATGATCGTTCATAACGGTATAATCGAGAATTATCTTGAAATGAAGAATAAACTTCTTGAAAAAGGACATAAATTCAGGTCAGAAACGGATTCTGAGGTAATTGCTCATTATTTTGAGGATAAGTTAAATAATATGGATCTAAAAGATGCCATCACGGATTTTATAAAAGAAGCAAAGGGAACATTCGCTGTTTTAATGATTAAAAAAGGAGAGGATAGAATATATGCGTTCAAGAGAGATTCACCACTCGTGCTGGGGATAGGTGAAAAGGAGTTCTATCTCTCTTCAGATATCTATGGATTTTCCGATAAAACAGACAGGGCGATATTCTTCAATGATGATGAGTTTGCTGTTATAGATAAAAGCTATAAATTTTATGATAAAGATGGAAATGAGATAAAAAAGGAAGTAAAAAGATTTCAATGGGGTTTTTCTGAAGAAGAAAAAGAAACTTATGATCACTACATGATAAAAGAGATAAAAGAAGAAGGAAAGGCTGTCAGAAGGATTATAAGCTCCCTAAATAATGAACAGCATGAAAAAATTTTAAAACTCAACAAGATGATAAAAAAGGCAAAAAAAGTAGCTTTTGTAGCTTCAGGAACAAGCTATTTTGCGGCTCTTTTAGGTGTTTATTTTCTCAACAGAGTAGATGTAGAATCACAGGCGATTATAGCATCAGAGTTCAGACATTTTATCAGGGTGGATGAGAACACTCTTGTTATAGCCATCTCGCAGTCAGGGGAGACTATGGATGTACTCAAAGCATTGAAGTTTGCAAAGGAAAAAAAGGCAAAGATAGTTTCAATAGTAAATGTTCCTCATTCAAGTATTCAGAGGATCTCCGATCTATCCCTTGAGATACTGGCAGGACAGGAGATCTGCGTTGCAGCCACAAAAACCTTTATAAATCAGGTTTCCCTCCTTCTCTATTTAGCAAATCTCAATGGTTTGAATGTGAATCTGAATAATCTACACAGGAGAATACAGGAAACAATAGACAACAATGAGTCGAAGGTACAGGCACTTGCGAAGACTCTTTACAGGGAGAGAGATATCTATGTTCTCGGAAGAGGACTCACCTATCCAATAGCAAGGGAGATCGCCTTAAAGCTGAAAGAGATCTCCTATATCCATGGGGAAGGCATGATGGGTGGAGAGTTAAAACATGGCACACTCGCACTCATAGAGAAAGGTACACCTGTGATATCACTTATTCAGTATGAGGATTATGAGATGTTATCGAATACAAAGGAGGTTGAGGCAAGAGGGGCGAGAGTGATAAAGATATCAAACGATGAGAAAATAAATCCTGATTTCTATCTAAAAACATCAAAAGATGAGAAGTTTGCAATTGCAGCTACCATCATAGGTCAGTTGCTTGCATACTACATCGCTA
>Ga0190304_1000671_pt1 | contig 15890 bp, 22 predicted proteins | sample 48700712_MG_FD_161670 | JGI IMG/M metagenome (GOLD analysis project Ga0190304, IMG submission 161670) | Hydrothermal vent sediment bacterial communities from Southern Trench, Guaymas Basin, Mexico - 4870-07-1--2_MG | ecosystem: Environmental > Aquatic > Marine > Hydrothermal vents > Sediment ... | reverse complement strand
GGGGAGCATTCGGATTTTACAACTTTTCTATCTCCCCAAAATCCCCAACCCGTCCATGACCAGCACCACCAACCATTTTCGTAGTCATAATCATAGCAAACAAAGAAATATGAGTTCATTTTTCCAGGAGTATTCTTCAAAGTAATTTCGTGTTCTCCTGCTGGAAAACTTCTATCATAACCTGTGCAATAACCCCGACCGCATTTAATTCTGGGTTTAATATCATTCCAATCATCATCTGGTTCTCCTTCATAAACATACAATCGGTCTCCTTCGCATTTGACATTTATTTTAGCGTAATCAATATACGGATATTTTGTGCAATCCCTTCCATAAATAGTGGATAAGTGAATTACTGCTTTACAATAAGCGGGGGCATAGTCATCTTCAATCCTTTTGTTGTCGTAGATATAATCTTTACAATTAGTTGGTGTTGAGTATAAAATAGAAGGTAATTTAGTCGTATATTCTCCCTGTCTATTCATAGAAAAACCGCCACAATTTTGCGATTGTGATAAGTAAGTATGTCCGCCAGAAGAATAAATAGCAATCCCAATTATTGCTAATATAATTAAAAAGAATTTGTATTTCTCAATAAATTCTCTTATTTCCATAATTATATAAAATCTGGATATAAAAAAGAATTATTAAAAACTAAAAAAGAAATAAAAAATAAATTTCATTTATAATAAAGAATACTTAAAATTATTATTAAAAATGCAATTATTCCTCCAATTATATAATAAATATTTATATTTGTAACGCACTTTCCTGTATAGCAAGTTAAACTATCTACTGAGATTGTTTCTGGAGTTCCTGTTTTGCAAATTGGAGGATTTGAAAAGTATCCATAATCTTCACAGGTTTTTTCTGTTGTAATGCATTTTCCTGTATAGCAAGTTAAACTATCTACTGAGATTGTTTCTGGAGTTCCGCTATCGCAAGTAGGTGGGTTTGAAAAGTATCCATAATCTTCACAGGTTTTTTCTTTTTTAGGTGTTGATATTCCTATCCATCCTCCTACAGATGTTACTGTTATATCTTGAGATATCGGTTCGTGATTTGGAACTGAACATTCTAATCTATAATTTCCTGGTTTCAAAATGAACTTTGCTTCCCCATTTTCATCAGTAGTTTCGGTAATTCCATCTATATTGCAAACCGCTCCTTGTATTTTTTTGTCTGTATGCATCTCGCTGACAATCACTACAAACTCTACAGTTTCAACTTTTTTGGGAATACTCCAAGTTATTGTAAATGAGCCCAACTTTACACCATCACTATAATCAAAATCTTTTATATTTAGGTTTGTTATGGATTTTGGGTTTAATGTTATATAAGCATCACCTTTTAAAAAATAATACCTTTTGTTACAACTAGTTCCCCTAACACAGAATGCACTTTCTGGAGATACTTTTACTTTGCAATAGGCTATTCCCTCTCCACTAATAGAATACCATTTAAAGTTAGAAGGGCAAATTCTTTTGTTGTTGGTATCGTAATAGCATCTAATTTTTATATTGCCTGTATATTTGCACGGTTTGTATCCTTCATAGTCATAGTTCTTTAGCAAATCCATATCTTTTGTATCTATTATTGTGTGGTCTCTTTTTTCATTATCTGGTGCGATTTTTGTTTGGAATGTAGATTTAGACAATACATTTCCATACCCCTCTGCCCACCAACTTACATCTATTCTGTCATCCAACACATTTACATAATTGAAATGGTATGAATAAGGATACCATTGGAATAGCGGAAAACTTCCGCCAGAAGAATAAATAGCAATCCCAATTATTGCTAATATAATTAAAAAGAATTTGTATTTCTCAATAAATTCTCTTATTTCCATAATTATATAAAATCTGGATATAAAAAAGAATTATTAAAAACTAAAAAAGAAAAAAATCAATCAGGTAGCACCTCTGGCTGGAAAAGGTCGCAAATATACAAAATTCCCCACGCCGCAACATAACCAATGAAAGCCGCTATCATTACTGAAAAGATTGCAGTAATAAACGGTTCTGCTGGTCCAAAAATAGCCATTGCTGAGGCTGGTATGAAAGCCATTATAGCAAGTATTATCGCAGGAGTTAAACCTCTCAATCCTATTAGTTTCTTTGAAAGTTCTCTATTCTTTTTTACAATCACTTGATACACCAAGTAAAAGCAAACCAGTAGCCCTACTACCGTTGCTAAAGTTCCTACTCCACCAGTTACGCCAAACGTGGCTTGGGACAACAAACTCCCCGCCACCAAACTTCCTACCATATATTAATTACACTTAATTATATTTATTTGTATTATTAAAAAATTATGGTAAAATGTTGAAAACTATTTCGATATATATCGATGAAAAAACCCTAAAAAAAATAGACGGGCTGGTTGAAGAAAAAAGAAATAATGTATTGAATAGTCACTTATCAAAAAGAAAAAGAAGAATGCTTGTTAGAAAATACAACAGAAGTTTTATAATTTCAGAATTAATTAAAAATGTTCTTGTATATGCTGGATTTATAGGCATATATAAAAATAATTCCAATTCTAATAAAAAAGTAATATGTATCTGTTTAGAAGATGATATATATTACCAAATTGAAAAATTGTGTAAGATTTATAATTGCAGTAAAAATGTAGTAATATCTGATTTGATTAGGAAAGGATTAATATGGAAGAAATCGGTAAATTGGTAGTGGCTATAATTCCCGATGGAAATAGAAGATATGCTGAAAAGAACAATATTTCATTTAAAGAAGCATATAATATAAGTGCTAACTCAATATATAATTTAATAAATTGGGCTAAAAAAAATAATATTGGTTGTTTGATTGTTTGGGCTTTATCAACAGATAATTTTAAAAAAAGAAGTTTGGAGGAGAAAAGAACATTATTTAATATTTTTTTAAAAAAAGCAAAAAGACATTTAAAGAAAAAATTAGAGGGTGTGAATTTGTATTTTGTGGGTCAAATATACAAATTGCCTGACAATATTAAAAGAGTAATTGAAAATTTAGAATCAGAATATAATGATGTTATAAAACCTCTAAAAGTGTATATCTTAATGAATTATTCAGGAGAAGTTGAACTGTTTAGTGCTTTTAACAATAGAAAAAACAAAACAAAATCTTTGAAAGATTGTTTATGGTTAAAAGAAGATATTGATTTAATAATTAGAACGGGCGGAGAAAGAAGATTATCTAATTTTGCAATATATCAATCAAGATATGCGGAATTGTATTTTATAGATAAGTTGTTTCCAGAAGTTACAATTAAAGATTTGAATTTGGCTTTAGAATATTTTTACAAAGTTGATAGAAGATTTGGAAAGTAGCACAAAGTATTCATTTTAAATACTTTTGTATCTAAAAGTAATACTATGTATTAAAGATATTTCTTCCACTTTTCTTCAATAACTTCTTGTATCACTAATTTGAAACAATAACCAAATATTAGCAAATAAATAATCCAACCTAACAAAGGATTAAATCCTTTCGCTATCACTTGAGCCATATCAGAGCCAGGCATAAAAGGTGCTAAACTTGGCAATACAGAATAGAAAAAACTAACTATTCCAGCAACTCTTATTATACTATCCTTTTCAAAGAAATAACACCACAAACCGTATAAAAAAGCCCCTATTGGTCCAGCAAGAGCGATTAAATAAAATTGCATCATTGTTGTTTCTCCTATTGATGACATTCCTGTAAACATCATTAATTGCGAAATTCCTGCCTCAACTCCCAACAATCTTGCAACAATTACGTGAAAACTTTCGTGGACAAGGAGAGATAAATTTACTGCCATAAAACCTATAATTAAAGAGAACAACAATTGCGGTATTGTTGTTCTTTTTCTTAAATCTCTCACTATTTTTGTTAATATCCCCTCTGTTTCTATTTCAATCATTTTTCAAATCTTTTATGAATTTTTTGAGCAATATACCATACTATTGTTGCAAAAAAGGTAAATTCAAGAAGAGTGTTAATTACCCAATCTATCCCGTTTTTATGCCATAATATAAAAAATGCTATCAAACCTATCATTAAAAACACTTCATCATCTCTTATAGATAGTCGTCTCATAATTTATAGTAAAGAATACTTAAAATTATTATTAAAAATGCAATTATTCCTCCAATTATATAATAAATATTTATATTTGTAATGCATTTTCCTGTATAGCAAGTTAAACTATCTACTGAGATTGTTTCTGGAGTTCCGCTATCGCAAGTAGGTGGGTTTGAAAAGTATCCATAATCTTCACAGGTTTTTTCTGTTTCTGTCAATTCGCATTTATAATTACTGCAAGTATATCTGCTTGGACAATCACTATTTTCTAAGCATTCAACTCCGCATTTACCTATTACTTTGCCTTTATCTTTCCATTTGTAATTAGAACATTCGTAATAGTTATATCCCTCGCATTTTGTTTTTCCAAGAGAACATTCAACTCCGCACTTTCCAATAACTATTCCTTTATAATCCCATTCTCCGTCTTCACAGACATAATAATAATATCCTTCGCATTTTGTTTCTCCAGAATAACACTCACCTTCAAATTCGCATTTATAATTACTGCAAGTATATCTGCTTGGACAATCAGAATTTGTTGTGCATTCAACTCCGCATTTGCCTATTTTAATTTTTCCACTACTCCATTCTAAACAAGGGTCGCTATCATAATTTCCACAAGTATAATATTTATAACCCACGCATTTTGTATCTCCAGGGGAGCATTCATCTGTGCAAACAGGTTTTGTTTCAACTGTAAAATCATGATGTATTTTTAGTGTGTGTGTTGGACTCTGAATTTCAATAATAACCGTATATTCTCCATCATCTATTGTTTGAGGAGTGGATTGGGGAGTAGAAATAGCATCATATTTTAGTTTAATATCTGGAGTCAATCTAATTCCACACCACTCATTAGACCATTCTGTATTTTTTGGATAGTTAGATACAACCACTCCTCCTTTTTTTAAAATATATTTCCATTTACATACAGACTTCTGATAACATCTATTATTCCTATCAATATTTATTAAATCAGGACAATAATTTGTAAGTATATTATAATAAGTAGAACCTTCGTCTGCATAAAAATAATACTTAATACTATTAGAATATACTACGTCTGGGTTATAATAAAGTTTGTGGTCTTTTACATAGAATATTTCATATAAAGTTTCATAAGTCGTTCCTTCTTGAAACATAAAACCTGAAGTCTGTTTCATTTCAAAAACTCCCCTTTGGTAAAGACAAATACTTATTATTGCTAATATAATTAAAAAGAATTTGTATTTCTCAATAAATTCTCTTATTTCCATAATTATATAAAATCTGGATATAAAAAAGAATTATTAAAAATTTTTCTTTGAACGGTGTTCAAAATATTTAAATTTTTTATTATATTATGGGTAAGTCCAAGTTGGCTTTTTATACCTTGAGGTGTAACTCTCTCTATAGCCGACTTGGGTCCAAATTATAGTTTTTTACTAATTATTTTGAAAATAAGCCAAATTATTATTAAAACTCCTATTCCAAAGCCAGCAAACATAAACACTCCCAACAAAAATTTGCTCGATTTACACATAAATTCATTAAATTTGCAGATTAAGTCCCAAGATTTGCAATGATAATTACATTCATCTTCTTCTCCTCCCCCTTCTTCTTCTTTGCAGTGATGCAATCCCTTATCGTCAACATAGTAGGTTTCTCCTCTATCGCAACATTTAACTAATATAGTATATTCCTGCGTTTCTTGGTCGCATTTATAGAAACACCATCTTCCATTGATGAATTTCGCAACTTCTGGAACATCGCATTTCGGTCTTGGATTTATGAAATGAGTGGCTGTATCAGAATCCGATAATCTTGAAATTAAATCCGTTACTGTAACGGTGCAGGTCTCCATTTCTTTTTTTGTTATACTTGGTGCAGACAATATAATTTCTTTGGTTTTTATTTCTCCAGGAGATATTCCTCTTATATAAGTTGTTCTTTCAGCAGGTGTGGATTTGTCGCAAGAAACCTGAACCTCAAAATCACCAACCCCATTTCCAATATTCTTAACATTTACTTTGGCTTTAACATCTCCTTCTTCCGTAACATCTGGAACATCGAAACTAATTATTTTTGGTTTTCCTTTTGGAACAACTATTTTTACATAATAATCTCCATCTACCCATACATTAAAATCAGGAATATAAATGTTCTCATCCAAATCATATTTAAAAGTTGATGCATAGAAGGTTACTTTGTTTCTATCTATGTTTGTAGAAGTCCATTTAAATAAATTATATGCGGGGTTGTTTATTGTATTTTCTGCATCCTCTTTCCCTATTGAACCTTTTCTGTAACTTAGTAATAAATCCATACCATCATTATTTATTTCTCTAGCCCAATCATAGAAGGAGTCATCTTTAATAATATAATAATTATTGCTATTGCCATATCTTGTAACCATGTTGCCAGAATATTCAGGAGGGTGCGAGCCCGTAGCAAAACTTCCGCCCCATCTTATTAATATTTTGTCGTCTATTTTTTTACTAATACCTTCTTTTGTGTTATGGTTATTATCTATAACAAATGTTTCTGCAGATTTTCCTTCTGGCTTAAAACTCCAGGTAACTGAAAATATTTCTGTTTTTTTAGTAATGTCATAAACTGTTCCTATGTTAGACTTTTTTCCAAAACAACAAACTTTTATAACAATACCAAACATATTTTTTGATATGATATAATAAGGTATTCCATCTTGGTCTAAATCATAACAATTTGTATTCACAAAATCAGATATTTCCTCGTCTGATAATCCCCACCAACTTGTTTTTTCCCTTATCTCTACTTCAGGAATGTCTCTCGAATACACAAAATCATACAAGGTATATTCATCTGCAGAAGATATTTTTAGTGTAAATCCTCTTTCTGCATCATATCCTGTTTCTTTTTTTAAATCTGAAGTAGTTTTGCTTGCAGTTACATAATCAGAATACATAGAACTCCATTCTATTAGCCAATTTTTTCCTTTATCATCGAATACGGTATCATCAACTACGGAAATACTTTTTATATCTGCAAAGACAGTCGGTAAACTCAATAAAATTATTAATACCAAGACAAAAATTCTATTTTTTTCCATATTCTATATAACCTTTCATATAACATTTATTATTTTCGCAAAATACACTTTCTTCAATCTGCTTGTCTGTATAACCTCTAACTTTTAAAAATGTTTTGCACTCGTTAAAATAATGGCAAGGAAGTTCTATATTTGTAGTTATAGTATTTTGAAATAAAGGATATTTTTCATTAGAAGATAAAATAAATACAACCCCTATTATTGCTAATATAATTAAAAAGAATTTGTATTTCTCAATAAATTCTCTTATTTCCATAATTATATAAAATCTGGATATAAAAAAGAATTATTAAAAAAATTAAAAGAAAAACAAAAAAAATTAACTAACAGTTTCTATCGTTATGCATTCTGGAGATGCTTTCTTGCCTTTTGTGGTTTTATCTCTCCCATCACCAAGTTCACTTCCGCCCAAGTCATCAAGGCATATCTTTAATTTATCACCGCTTACCATTGTATCTGCATCCCAACTAAACTTTAACCTGTAAGTTCCTGAATTTGCTACCGTCATCCAATATGCTCCGTCTTTATAACTTACTTCTCCTGTCAAAGGAATTGGTGCTGAATCTACATAGGAAACCAAGTTTCCACCAGGTATTCCGAAACTGCTACCTGTTCTCTTTGTTAAGTAAATAGAAGTTATTGCTCCTGATGGCATGTCATAACCGCTTGGATAATACATTTCTATTACTGGGTTCTCCAATGCTTTGCCCGTATCTGCTTCCTCAACTGTTAAATCTATGTATGCATATTGAGGTCCCGATTTACCAGTTACATTAAGAGTTAAAGTATTTGTTGAATGAGCAGTTGAATCCCAACCGCTGTTTGTTGCTCCTGACGGGAATATGTCACTAAAACTGCCGACCTGATATACATATATTTTCTGAGGGAATGTGTATGTCAAGGATTTTCCAGCAGGGTTTATTGGAACTGCTAATCTTGTTAAATAGTCATATACATTTGAATCACCTCTTACGCTGTATATGTAAGGTGTTTTTGCTAAAATAGTTCCTGACGAGAAAGTTGCTTTTCCATTTGCGTCAGTTGATGTATCTTCGTCTATAGGTGCTCTCATAGGGTCGCTTGCAACTTCTTGGTCTGTCTTGCCTGCAACAGGTTCTAATACTTCCACTTCTACATTGGCAACTCCGCTTTTAACATTTAAAGCATCCATTACATATAAATTCACTGTGTCTATTGGGTATAATTCTTCGGTTGTTTGTGTCTGTGTGCCTGTGCCTGCAGTTGTAGTTGTAGTAGTTGGTTCTTGATAACTTGTTTGAGTTACTGACGACTGGCTAAAAAAGTTTTGTAGTGTTTCTGGAGAGTAAAGGTATAAAAAACCACCAACCAGCACTGCTAACAACAGAACTGTTCCCAAGTTTAGTTCAAGTCCTTTCATAAATTTAAATACTTATTATATATTTATAAGAATGTATTATTTTTTTGAAAAATGTATTATTTATGTTAAAGAAGATTAGAAAAACAGGAAATTCTCTCTATGTCCCTCTTACAAAAGAATTTAAAAAAATAAAGTTGAAAAATGGAGATTATATATTTGTAGAGCAAAAAGATTTTGTAATTGTATTAACAATTAAAGAAAACAAAGGAACATATTTAGTTCCTGTAGATTCAAGATTGTATGATGAACTTAAATTACTTACAAAGGATTATGGAGATTTTAATGAATATATAGAAAATATGTTTAAAAAAGAAATTAAAAAATTTAAAAATATTCTGACAAGACCAATTAAAATTAAACTCTAATAAATTTAAAGAAAACAAGTATGCAAGCCAATATTAGCAATAATAGTATAAATTTATAGATATTTCCAGCAAGCAGAACAGGTATTTGGAAAAATGTAGAGGATAGTTTGGAAGTTATTGTTAAATCTCTATCAAGATATATTTCTGCGGTTTTCTTGAAATAGTTTTCTGCTGTGAAGATAAATTTGTATTTTCCTTCTGATAGTTGCATTGTATCTTTATCGTGTATTATGCCTGAAAATATTGTGTTGTTGTTTCTTAAGATTGTTAAATATTGTTTTTCTGGAGTTAGATTAAATGTTGTTGTTAATATTTTAGGAGTATATCCTCTCGGAGAATAGGATATAGTTACGAAGTTTGTGTTGTATATTGAAGGTTCTGAAGTGGAATAGGAAACATTTAACTCTAAAGTTGCTATTCCCGTATCTGCTGTTATTGGCAAAGGAATTGTTTTGATTAGTTGTTTGTCCTCATATCTGTTTAAAGTTAAGGTAGAGGTTTCTGTATAATAAGTGCTGTTTGCTGAGTATATTCTGTAGGTATAAGTTATTGTTCTTCCCTCTCCAAGATTCTTTATTCTTAATTTTACTGGTAAATCTTCTCCCTGTTGGACTTCTGTTTTTAGAGGTGTTATTGAAACATCTAAAGGTCCCGCTGGAAGAACTTTGAATGAAGTTAATCTGGTGGTATAATAACTACCGCTTGTTGCATTTATAACTATTGGATATACTCCGTAATCTGCTAAAGAGGATATGTTGTAGTTTATGTAATAAATGCCTTGTGAAATTTTATTGGCTGTTGTTCTTTCTGCTATATTGCTCATATTAGGGTTATAAATTGTAATTTTTATTGAATCGTAATCTACTGGTTCTCCGTTTGTTTTAGATACTATTGTAAATGGGATTTTTGCCGTAGTTCCTGGATAGTATAGATAATCTCCTGTTGTATAAATCTCTATACCAACTCCTCCTTCAATATATGCTGAAGATACTCTAAATGTGTTTATCGCTGTAGAATTTCCTGCAGTAACTTCCACTAAATAATCTCCTTTTGTATTTGGTGCTGTTAGGGTGTAGTAAAATATGTTATTTTCAAAATAATTCATAGTATCTTCTATTAATTCGGTCATATTTGGGTAATAAATTGTTATGGGTGGACTTCTGGTTAGTTCTGGTATCATAGCATATATATAGACCTTGTCTCCTGGAGCATATTCTTGAGTATATACGGTTATATTATATTCTCCTACAATCACTATTATTGCCTTTGTAGATTTTAGTGAAAGTTCTATGTCTGTATAAGATTCTCTTTCATATTCCGCTTCTCTACTTATACTTGTAGTAATTTGTTCTTCCAAATGTGGTTGTCTAAATAAGTTAAATATTCTTTTTAATATTGTTTGTATATTTGCAGTTTCGGAAATTTCTCTATTAAGTTCAAAAATCTCAGGAACATTTATTTCAAGTGTTAGTGTATGGTAAATTGTCTTTACAAATTCTCTTGCTCTTGTTGTGAAAAACGTTAAAGTTAAGGTATTTTGTGATGACCTTTGTATATTCAACATTCTATCCGTTGTCGTGCTTAAAGTTATTGTCTGATAAACATCTTGATAGCCCTTAACAAGTTTTTGATAGGTTGTTGTTGTCCAAAAAGATGTAATAGATTGTGCTATTGCTCTGTTTAAAGAAACTGCTCTTTCTACAATTTCAGATAATGTTATTTCAGTATCTGGATTCTTGACATATATAGATACTTTATTTGTATAATCTGATATTCCCATATTCGCTAATATGGATTTTATTAATATTTCCCTTCGTGTTGCGAGAGTGGATATAGAAAATTCCTCTGAAGTAGATTTCATTAAATTTTGAATTTTCGAATATAAAAATTCAGGAGATATAGATTCTTCTGTTTTTCTGAAAGATGTTGATTTTTTCGAATATAAAAATTCAGGAGATATAGATTCTTCTGTTTTTCTGAAAGATGTTGATTTTTTATCCGTTGATAAATATATAGATAAAGAAGTAGTTAAATTTTTAGTTACAGTAGTTTCTTCACTTCCGAAACTTGAAACTGAAGGTTCTGGGTCGGAGTATTTGCGGACTAAAACCCAATCTAAAGTTAATGTGCTTGCCTGAGAACTATCCCAAACTCCAATTCCTACTTTAAGATTAATTGTAGGAAGATAGTTTGAATTTTCCTGCGTATAAAGCAAATTTCCATCTTGATAATAAAGTGCTTTATCAGACAATCTGCGTATCTCGTATAAGTGATAGACATTACGAAAATCTAACTGTCCGTCAACGTAATGATTTTCGAAAGTGCCCTCTTTATGTGCGTCACAACGGAAGCGGTCAAAATCATCAGGATAATCGACATCTGAATTTACAATTTCAAGGATATTATTACTATTTATTATCCAATCGTTAAGAAAACCAACAAATTCAATATCTTGTTCATCTGCTTTTGCTTTTGATATTACCGCATATCCATAACTCCAATTTAAGATTGAATTAATATAATCATCTTGATTAAGTGAAACTTCCGAATTAGTTACTTCGATAGTGCCAGAACCAGTCCACTTGTTCGAATCTAAACTTGTTCCTTCAAAATCATCAAAGAACTCAAAAGTCGCATCACCATCACTCTCACTTGTTGCCGAGGGATTGCCATAATACATATAAATTGTCGTGTTCGTGTTGTTCGCCAGATAAGTTACATTCACCCAAATCGTTGCCTCTTGCCCCGTTGAATCCCAACTCTCAATCCAAAAATTCAATAAATCATTTGTTGAGTTTGTGAATCTAATATCATCTCCGTTATTGCTCCAATTAAAATTGCTTCCGACATTTGAAGAATTTAAATCGATTCTAACTTGATAATTTGTTAAATCTCCTGCGGTATTTGAGATGTTGATTGGTTGTCTGTAAGTCCACGAAGAATTCCACCAGTCGTCTCCAAATACTATATTTAGAGTCATTAAACAGATAAATAAACATAACAACAAATTAATATTTCTTGCCATAAAAATATTTTATTACAAGATATATAAACAAAAAAATTTCTAAAACAATCGCAGAACACCAAATTTTATTTAATAATCTTATTTCCACTCCATTTACATAAACAGGAAGTTCTAAAAAAAGATATTTGTGGGTTACAGAATAAGAGACAAAATCTTGAACATTAATATTTAAATCGCTAATTTCATTTCCAAAAGAAGAAGAAAAGGTTGTTTGAATAATTGGCAAATTGTAAATTATTAAAGGATATAGAATTATATAAATTAAAAGAAAATAAAAAATTTTCTTCATTTTAATTTATATTCTAAATAAATAAATAGTAATCCCAAGCCAACGCTCACTCCTCCATCTCCAGAAAGCATATAAACTAAAAAACCAAAACCAATTCCTTTTAGAATATTTATTAGCAATTTTTCTATTCTTTCATTTTTTATCATAAAATATATATAAAAATAAAAAAAATAAAATTAACTAATTGATACAGTCCAATTTATTGTGAGTTTGTCTCCACTCTCTAAATTTACATCAGAACTTAAAATATTTGCCGCTACCAAAGAATTTGCTCCGTCAGTAGCATTCCAGTTTAAACCAGCGAGGTGGATTCCCAATTGAGTTCCCGTTGCCTCAAATTGATACCAGCAACTGAAATTTCCTACTCCGTTTATCGCACAAGTTCCCGTGTGTCTATCTAAACTGTTTGTCGTTATTTCATTAGGCAATACTTTCCAACTTGCAGAAGGAGAACTTGTATCGCTGGACAAAGAAATGTGTTTTGCGAAGTCAGTTCCAGCGGTTGCCGAAGATAAATCTAAACCAGATATTACTTCCGCTGTGAAGTTCTTTCCCTGGTCAACCAACAAGTTGTGAGTGCATTCTAGTTTTTCAATGCTTCCGTCTGCTCTTTCTATTGTAGGACATACGGTCGCTATCCAAGTATGTGGTTCTCTTATAGAAAATGTCCAAGTAGGATAATCACTGAGTTTGTTGCCGAAATCTTGCGACATTCCAAAAACCAACATTACTGACAAGACCGTTGCAATTATTCCATACCCAGCATATTTTTTAACCATAAAATATTAAATAAAGTATTTATATAGAAACACCAAAAATAGAAATAAATATTAAAAAAATCATTATAACAATCCACCATTTTATATTTCCTATCAATTTTAAAATTATCCAACCTAAAATTCCAATATATAGTAATTGAACAAAAATAATGGGTATGCTTAATCCAAAGTAATATACAGGTAGTAAAATAATGTGAGATATTCCAGATGCCAATAATTTAATTCCTTTTGTTATTTCATATACAGGATTTACTCCTGTAGCATAGGAAGTTTGATTTATTGTCTGAATAAGTTTGTATTTTAAAATTTGAAGTATATCTGGAAGAACCATAATTATTAATTTTTAATATATAATTCACTCTTTTTTAAGCATTTTATTCAATACTACACCTGTAGAAGCAAAGTTCAAAATATATCCTACATAAGATAATAATATACCTAATTTTATTAAATCTATACCTTTTTCAGTTCTGCAATATTCTTTTATTTGATTTGCTATACTATAAGCAAATTCTAAATCCTTTTTTGTAAATAATACTTCATCACTCATATTTCTTCACCTCTATCAATAATTTATTGTTGGCTGGTTTAAATTCTAATTTTATTTTATTCACATTAAATATGTTTGATTTGTTTAATAAAGTTGTAGAAATGTTTGTTATAAATTGATTGTTGGTTGTTTTTTTCAATATTCTGGTTGTTTTCAATTTTGGTTTAATTAGTTTATATCTATATAAAATCAAATATGCTTTAAGATAAGGGATGTTGTTTAATTTTGCTACTTTAGTTACTGAACGTGTTTTCTTATAATCTTCTACTATTTTCTTATTCTGTTCATTCATAATTATTATAAAATTTAAAAGTATTTATAGTTTTGTATTGTTAAGTATATATATAGGTGTTAAGTATATATATCGGTGTAATGTTCTTTTAGATTTTTAAATATCTTAATTAATACCACCATTTTAAATCCAAACCACCAGGTGTAAAAAATTCCCTGCAATAAAATTTATTTACTTTATAAGGTTTGGGAACATTCTTCCAACCATTTTTTAATATACCCACTCTTTCTAAAATATGCCCTCTCCCCCTTGCTTTAAATGTCCAGCCGTGTTCATCTCTATACCAAGTGCATAAGATTTCTTTTCTCAATCTTGCTAATGGTGAATTAAAAATTATTAAATTGTAGTTTTTTTTGACATAATCATAATATGAACTATCCAACCAAACTACATTTTTTATGAATTTAGGCATTTTCAATCCGAAAGAACTTACATAATCTCTTGTTGCTCTTTTCATTTCATCAACCAAATGATGTTTATTTGCTCTATCAAAATAAACTATATGAAGATGGTTTTCTTTTTTATAGGTCTCGTAATTATTTAAATGGTTTGCTTTATATTTCTCTCTGCATAATGTATGTGCCGCCATCCAATTGCATATAGGTAATTGTCTGAATAGTGCAATCGGAACGGGAACTTCTAATCCGTAATGCGAACTCCAATCTACTAAAAATTGCAATACTTCTACTTGCATAATAATATACGATAATATATTTAAATAAATATTTTTCTTGGCTTTTTTTGGAATCTCTAAATATCTCATAAGACAAAGTAATAATTAAGTTGTAACTATAAAAATTTGAAGAATTATGTGAAAATCTGAAGCAAATATCTTTTATATATTTTAATATTACATAGTTATAATAAAATCTAAAGCAGTTATTTAAAAATCTGAGACACATTTTTATTTTTTAAGGTTTTTTTGCTTGTTCCATCAATATTACCCAATAAATAAGTTAAAGAAATTAATATTAAGATATTTGGTTCTGTTTTTATAATATATATTTCAGTATAGAAAATTATAAATACTTATGATATACATAATATTATGTTAAACATTATTACTTTAAAAAAGATTCTAACGGTTGAAGAAAGAATTTTATTATTTTTAAAACAAAATAACAACGGTATAAGCATTCACGGAATAGCCAACGGCATTTCTGAAGATTATAAATCTGTTTATATAACTATCGAGAATCTCATAGGCAGAGGTATTATCAAAGAGTATAAACCAAATAGCAGAATAAGGTTAATTTATCTCAATTTAGAAGAAAAGAAAGAAGAATTAGATATTTTGTTTTCGGTAATTGAAAACAAAATAAAAAATTTTGAAAAAGAAGGTGAGCATAATGACTGATAGAAAAAATTTAAACAGAGAGGATTTAGAAGTAGAAAAAGAATATAAGAGAATAAGAGAACGACTTCAACCAATTATAAAAAGCAATAATCCTGTGGTTTCTATTGTCAAAGTAGAAAATTATCTACGAGAAGACAGGTTGGCAAGATTGATTTTGATATATGTTGCGAGTTACAAAAAATGCTTTATAAATGAGATTATAATGAGCATAAGAGATAGACATAGTATAAAAGCGCCGTATATGTATTTTTTGCACAGGCTTTCAAGATTAGCACAATTCAATATTGTTAAAATTCATAAACTAAAATACAATGGAGACAAAGAAATGTTAAAAAGGTATGAATATTTAAAAACAAAATGTCCCAAAAGCAAAATAAATTATTTTGAATTTGTAGTAAGCCAAATAAATATAAATCATTTGAAATTTTGTTTAAATCTTGAAGGTATAAACATATCATAAAAATATGTTAGAAAGAATGTTAGATAATTTGTTAGATGGTATATTAGAACTTATATTAGATAATGTGTTAGATAATATGTTAGATAATATAGTAGAAGATATATTAGAACCTACATTAGATAATATATTAGATTATGATATTAGAGAGTATATTAGAAAATTTATAAGATAAGATAAGAGTAAGATAAGATAAGATAAGAGTATAGGATAAATAGTTAATATTATGCATAAAAA
>Ga0190304_1000665_pt1 | contig 15932 bp, 9 predicted proteins | sample 48700712_MG_FD_161670 | JGI IMG/M metagenome (GOLD analysis project Ga0190304, IMG submission 161670) | Hydrothermal vent sediment bacterial communities from Southern Trench, Guaymas Basin, Mexico - 4870-07-1--2_MG | ecosystem: Environmental > Aquatic > Marine > Hydrothermal vents > Sediment ... | reverse complement strand
CGCATATCACGAGTTGGTACAATTAGCAACCACAATGTCGAGCCTTGATCACGACATAAACAATCATCTTACGGTGATTTCATTATCAACACGGCGAGTGAAAAAGGCAGCAGACGATTATCATGATGAGAAGTTACAAAAATCGAGTGTACAGATGACGGAAGCACTCAAACGCATCCAGAATGTATTAGGCGAATTTGAGAAGCTTAAGCAACAGGAGCTGGTAGCAAAAGAACGACAGAAACGACAGGGATAGAAGATGAAAAAACACATATTAGTAGTTGATGACGAACAATCGATACGAGAGGTTTGTAAGGACTTTCTCGAAGAAGAGGGCTACAAAGTATCTCTCGCGATTGATGGCCAGGATGCTCTGGAAAAGATGGACTATGACGATTTTGACCTCTACATCCTAGATATGAACATGCCTCGCATTGGTGGCTTTGAATTGATGAAGAAAATCAAGAAGAAGCATCCCCTCGCCGTTATCGTGATACTCACCGGATATTCCAGCATTGAAGGTGCAGTGAAAGCCGTGCATGCTGGTGCTTTTGAATATATCTCCAAACCCATAAACGCAGACGAGCTGATGGATGTAGTAAGTCGGGGCATGAAATACTCCGAAGACCTCTATGGGCCTCTGCAACAAGCCTTCGATCCCGGTACAAACACCATCACCAAAGGTGAACCAAACATTCTGCATGGTTTTTCTCCAGAAGATAAAATGGAGTTTATGGCCCTGGGGCGCCTCCAAAAATACGAGATCGGCGACATCGTTCCCCTTTCTGATGAAAAATACGGCAGCATCGGTATCCTCGAGAGCGGGGAAGTCTCGGTCTGGCTGAGTAATACCACTGTGGATTACCTGCAAAAATGGGATTCCTGGGGTGAAGAAAACTTCATTCTGGCAAGCTCTATTGTCACGGTTTTACGTGCCGAATCCACGGTAAAAGTGCGTCATTTTACCCGTAAACAGCTATTGGACTTCTTTGCCTATAAAGGAGAAAAATTGTTCAAGCGGTTTATCATAAACCTTGTAAACGCAATCTTCCTTAAATGGCGTAAATCCGTACAACGCATCGTGATGCTGAAGCTGGTCACCGGCGATAATTAGAATTTGTTAAAATGAGGAGATTATGAGTTTATCATTCACCCCGGAAATGCAGGTAACGCTTCCAGAATACCTCCACGGAACTGCCCGTTTTCAGAACATCAATAAACTTATATCTTTCAATGCTCACTGGAAAAAAGAAGCCTACGATCATCTTACCACTTTTTTACGCCATATGCGAGAAATCGAAGCTTCAGATATCGACATCGGTGGCCCGGGAACAAAGGGCTACATCTGGTATCGGGTGTTTGGGAAAAAGTCTCCCGACAAAACCCTCCCCCGCTATTCAGCAGACGAAGTTACGGCAATCCTACTGAGCATACTCACTGACGAACAGAAAGTATCCCTCTTTAAAAACAAAAATGTCGATTTTTCTCTGAGCACGAAACTGGCTGAAGATGAACGGCCAAGCCGCTTTCGTGGCGACGTGTACTATGAAAATAACAACCTCGTAGCAAACTTCCGCCGCATCAATCAAACCCTTTTTCCCATAGAAAGTATGGGGTTTCCTGAGCCGATTTTGCAGCGGATGAATATTCTCTATGAGAAATCCGGACTGGTCCTGGTTACCGGAATTACCGGATCGGGAAAAAGTAGCACCCTGGATGCCGTGGTAAACCTCAACAACAGCTCAAGCGATTCTCACATCGTGATCATAGGTAATCCCATCGAGTTTGTGCATGAATCAAAGCGGTGCATCGTGCGGCATCGTGAAATAGGCGAGGACGTGATAAGTTTCCAGGCCGGGGCAATCGAAGCCCTGCGCCAGGACCCTGATATCATCGTCGTTGGTGAGATGCGGGACCCGGAAACAATCGCCACCGTGCTGGAAGTTACAGACAGCGGTCATAAAGTGTTTACAACGATGCATACCAGTTCTGCCATAGACAGTATTCACAGGATCGTGGGAGAATTTCCACCCCGGGAGCAGGATCGTATCCGCTTGCGTCTGGCAGACACATTAAAAGTGTGCATCTCCCAGAAACTGGTCCCCAGTAAAGACGGAAGACGAGTGTTGGTAAAAGAGATTCTCTCGGTTACAGAATCGGTAAAAGCAGCAATACGCAACCAGAATATTGGTGAAATCTATCAGATGTTAACCGAAGGGAAAAAATACGGGATGCTCACTCTGGAGCAAGATCTCTTCGATCATTATCGCAAAGGAACAATCACTCGAGAATCAGCATTGAACTTTGCTAACAACCGGAAGCGCATGGTGCAGCTTCTTTCATACTAGAAATTATGGCAGTAAAGAAAAAACGTTATTCTTTCGGGATTTTTCAAGACGGCCTGAATATCAAAATCGCCCAACTGGGGTGTAATAATGGGGTCGTTCGTATCCAGAAGCTTGAAGAAATTGAGCTCAAATATCCGTTGTATCTCAAAGAGACACCTCGGGATATGGAATTTGACGATTCTGCCGAGTTTACTCTTCCGGACATCGATGATCAGGATGAATTCAGCATACCTGAATTTGAAGAATTTGATACCGCCGATACCTTGGAAGAGATCACCAAAGAAGAAGCGATCACCGGCATTTCTGAGCTGGAAAAATTTGTGATGAAATTCAAACTGGAACGTGGCCGATTAGCCATGAACACCAGTGATGACCAGATATCCTATCATCCCTTTGATGCCGATTTTGCCCATGGTAACCTGCTTAAAAAGCTTAAGCACGAATATCTCTCAAAAGACGAACTCAAAAAAGGGAACTACTCCCTGGATTACATAATCAATCCGGATAAATCCGGCTTGGCTTTTGTACATCGAGGCCGTTTTGAGCTCCTGGACGCTCTGCAGGAGATCAATCCCATCGTCTCGAAAAAGAGCTTTTACTACGGGTTCATCGACACCAATGAAATCGCACTGATTAATCTGGTGCGGGCAAATTATGAATTCCCCGAAGATGAATATGTGCTTATCCTCTACATCGGTATCGACTATAAGGTAGGTATCGTGATGAGGGGGGGAAATCACTTACGGACATTCCCCCTCATCGTTCCCGAGTCTGATCCAATTACCATGCGGCAAGCGATTTACTCCAAAGTGATGCTGGAGCAGGAAACCAGCAACACCTTAATTTCCCAGAATATTGTTTTGGCCGGTGACTATGTTACCGATGATGATTTGGAGTTTTATATCAGTAAAAACCGGGAGGGTCAGCCTGCTGTACGCCTGGAGCTCATCAACCCCGATATCATTTTAGAAGACGGCGTGAGCTATCCCAAGGATAAAATTGCTCGCTTTGCCATACCGCTGGCTCTTGCCTGGCGCGCCATGCATCCTCGATACAAAGATTTTTATAAATGCAACCTTCTTCCCCGTAGTATCGTGGAAGGACAGAAATATTTTAAGATCGGATGGCACGGGTTTTTAGTGATGGCACTGATTTTTTTCTTTGCTCTTTCGGGAACAACAAAGAACCTTCAGCTCAAACAGGAGCTGGAGCAGGTGCGGCAACTCAATAAAGGCCTGGAAGTGGAATTACGGGAAAATCGTGGCATCATCGCCAAGCTGAATCAGGTGAAATCAGAACTTTCGATATTGCAGGAAAACCTGAAGAAGATCACAGAAATCACCGGCAGAAAAAACCAGTGGCACTACATCCTCACCATGCTTTCAGACACCATGAGAAGCAAAAAAATAAGCTGGATATCAAATCTGACCGGTAATGATCAGAGTTTTGAAGTTTCGGGATATTCTACCCAACGCAGGAACATTATCGATTTTTCTCAGATGTTCCCGGATGGTAGGATCACTGCTATCAACGAACATGAGATTGCAGACATTCCCCTGTGGGAATTCAGTATCAGCTTTTCCTATCCCGACCCTGATGATATCATGAAGGAAAAACGCACCGACATCCATTCAACGGAGGTGGTACCAATGGAGCAGGTGGCAGTTGCACCAAAAGCTGAATCCAAACCTCCGGTGCAAAAAAACCTTCATGGTTTTGAAGTGCAGCTCCTCGCCAGCAGGGATTATAATCAGGTAGAGTCCTTGAAAAAAATCGTAGACGCTGCCGGTTACTCTACCAGAATCGGCATCTTTACGACAAAAGGAACAACCATTTACCGGCTGAGGATAGATACGGTGCTGTCAAAATCAGAAGCCATCGCTTTAGGTGAGACGGTGAAGCGTTCTATTCCGCAGGTATCGGATTATTGGATTGATAAAGCCACAAAGGGACCTTCGGTAACGGAGCCCGGTAACAGGGTTGTATCTGCCACGCAACCCGTCACCTACAACGAGCTGAAAAACCTCTATTACAAGGGAAAATACCAGCAAGCTATTGATGGTTTCAGCGCATACCTTACGGCACATCCATCCCACCCGACAACCTACACGGTAATCTACCTGATGGGCGAATGTTACTATCAGTTGGGTCAATTAAACAAAGCTATAGAGTATTTTAAAAAAATAGAAACTCAGCGAGGCTCAAAACAGCCGGACGCCCTCATCATGCTGGGAAATTGCTATTATAAAATCGGAGACTTTGAGAATGCAAAGGGATATTGGACGACACTCACAACCAGTTATCCATCACACAAATACAGTAAAATTGCAATGCGCAAGCTCGCGCAAGTAGAAAATTAATATGCCATATGTAATACGTAATACACTGATTTTAACTGGATTGTTGATACTGATCTTGCTGGTCAGTACAGTAAACAATGCCTTTACAAACAAAGACATCAAAGCTATTCGGGCAACCTACAATCAAAACCGGAAAATGCTCGATAATTTGAAGCGTACAAATCCTGATCTGAACAATCAAGAACAGATCATGGCCAGTCTGGAAGCGACCAGACAACGAGCACGGGATAACAATAAGCTGTTTATCAAGGAAGACAACCCCACCATCACCTTTCAGTATCTCATCGATATTTGTGATGTATTTTGTCCTGATGTGGAATTTAACTTCCTCATCAAGGGGTCGGGAATATCTCCCAATAATGTCAATTTCAACGCCTATGAAATCAATGGTGATGCATTGCTCAGTTCTTTGCATTTCTTTATTTTCCAGTTGGAATACCAGTCACCATTGGTCACGATAGAAGACATCCAGCTTTCTGAGCAAAATGTGGCAGAAGATGATCGCGTCTCCTTCTCTTTCATGATGAACGTCTATTATGATCCGGAAAATGGCGTGGACATCAATGAGATCAAGACACGGCGTTTTACCTTTAATGACCTGGCCTATAATCCCTTCCGCTCCCGCATTTATCAGGCCCGCAGCGGAGAAGGTGATGAAAACCTTATTAATGTCTTCAATCTCGAATTAATCGGCCTCACACCGGAAAAAGCCTTCATCCGCAATGGAGATGGCAAGATACTTACATTGGAAGCTGGTGATAAAGTAAAATGGGGATATGTGAATTATATCGATTGGAAGAAACAGTTAGTCGCTTTCAAGATTAACCGCATCGGTATCAAACAAGATTATATCGTATATTTAGATAAGTTTAAGCAAGAAGAAGCAGATCGGTATCGTTACTCAAACAAGGATAGACTATGAAGCGAATGTTAATTAGTTTTTTACTGATTCTCCTGGTAGTATCAGCATTTTCACAGGATATAAAAACGGCTGTACCATCGGCAGAAAAGATTACATTATCACGGGACAACAATTTTGCCGATGCACTGAACATGCTGGAAGAACTCTCCCGGGAATTTGCCGGAAAGAAGATCATAAACATGAGCTCTTACGAGGGGACTATCGATATCAGCATCAACGAGATGTATTGGCTGGAAGCCCTTACCGTTCTTGCATCCCTGCACAATCTGGTGATGGAAGAGCTTCCCGGAGCATATGTGATAAAAGATCCTGTGGAAGAAGAGGCAGCATCACCGGAGGAAGAGCTTGGCATCAAGCCCGATACCGAACAGATAAAAATCAGCGCCATATTCTTTAAGGTCGATAAATCCTTCCTCAGCTCTCTGGGCATCGACTGGTCGACCCTATCCAATGGCGAAGTGGTTGCCTCAGCTGATTTCGCATCTGCCGATAAAGTGGTGGATAACTTATTTACCGTTTCAGGTAACACATCGTTGGAATCCGGCGACGTAACGATAAGTATAAATACACTGCTCAAAGTGATAGAATCGAACCAGTTAGGCTCGGTGATAGCCCGTCCAAATATGGTTGTGTTATCGGGAAAACAGGGATTCATCCAGGTTGGTGAAGACTTCTCTATAAAGTCCACAGATAAAGATACGGGTGAAGTTACCGATAAATTTTTCTCCACTGGTACCATAATGGAAGTAACACCCACTATCATCAAAGATGAGGATAATGAGGCGATTCATTTGGTTACTCGGGTAGAAAAAAGCTCAGCAACCCCGGGAGAGATCAGCACCATTATAAACCGGAGCACATCCAACACGGAGCTACTGATGTATGATGGTGAAGAACAGGTTATCGGGGGACTCTATAGTACCGAAGAAACCATCGTTCGGAGTGGTGTTCCCTTCCTTAAAGATCTTCCCTGGTGGGTTCTTGGACTGCGTTACCTTACCGGGTTCAACAAAAAAGAGCATAATGTTCGGGAGATGATAATCATCATCAAAGCAGAGATAGTAAAGCCCATTTCAGACCGCGTTAATGAATCAAGATCGCTTAAACAACGGTTGAAAGAGCATCAGGAAGAAACATCAAAATCCATAAAAACCATGGAAGAATTGATAAAGGAATAATGATGAAGGACAAAATCATTTTTATCATTCTCGGGGTGGCAGCAGCATTAATCGTATTTTATGGATGTGACCTCACTTCCCCGGATGACACCGGCGCACCCTTCAATGTTTCACTGCAAGAGATAAACGATTCCACGGTGAAGATATCGTGGTCTTATTCAGCAGCAGCGGGGGACACCATCACATTCACCATCGCCCGCAAAGACGGTGAATCAAGCTGGGACGAAACCTACGATACCGTAGAAGATACGTACCACTATTTTGATAACATAGATATTGCCGACACTCTGGTGTATGGTTACAAGGTAAAAGCCTACAACGCTTCTGAAGAGACAGAATCGCCATTTTCATCGGCGGTTGCTCATATCTCGAATACTGCAGCTCCTACCGACCTGGTTATTTCGCAGCCAACCGAGGATGCACTTCTCCTTACCTGGCAGGATCACTGTCTGGGTGAAGAGGGATTTTACATCGACCGGAAGCAGGGAACTGCTGATTGGCAACGGAAGTATGCATCCCTGGATGCAAACACCACCACTTTCACCGATGCCGCTGTGCTATACGAAGATGTGATTTATTCGGTGTATGGCTATTTTGAAGACGAAAAAACTCCCGCTATTGCAGACACGGTGGTAGCCACATTGGCAGCACCCTCTGCCCTTACTCTTACAAAGCCCTTTGATACAAAGGTATTGCTTCAATGGACGGATAACAGCAGCGTTGAAGAGGGATTCCGCATCGATCGGCGCATCGGCTACGGTGGATGGGAAGAGGCAGTGGCTACCGTACCAGCCGATTCCACCCGCTGGATGGATGATATCACTCTGCCGGCGGCAACCGTTACCTACCGCATTGTTGCCTACAACGGCACTTTCAATTCGCTAATATCAGAGGAAGCGACCACCAATGTACGCATGGATGTCATCGGCGCTATTGCCACTCCGGGAAACGCAACCAAATTATCCGTGGATTACCTTACTGTGTATGTGGCAGATTATTATGGCGGCCTGGCAATTATCGATTGTTACAACCCTGACCAACCCGCCATCGTCAGCACAGTCAACCTGCCAGACAGGACCCTGTCTGCGTCGGTGGATGGAACATTTTTATACACCACGGGAAACAGCGGATCCTTCCCGGGCTTACTCACCAAAATTGATGTAAGCAACATAGCAAGTCCGATAATTACCGGAAGTACAGCGACAAACGGCATTGCCAATGACATCGCTATCAGTGGAGACCATGCCTTTGTGGCAGAAGGTGAAAATGGCCTTTCGGTGGTGTATGTATCATCCTCTACCCCACTGCCGGTAACAACTCTCTCCATCCCGGGAAATGCAAAGAGCCTCACAATATCCGGCCAATACGCTTTGATAGCCACGGCTTTAGGTGGCATCTCGGTGGTTGATATCGTCGATCCCAACCTTCCGGTATTGGTGAGCTCCATGCCCACCAATGGCCTTACACAGAATATTGTGACAGCGGGAAATTTCGCCTATACTGCCAATGGTGAAGAGGGGATGGAGATCATTGACATCACCATGATAGCATCACCTGCATCCTATGCAACACTGCCTACCGGAGGCTTCGTCTCTGACATTGCGGTGGCAGATGGCTATGCCTACGTACTGGATAAAGAGCAGGGACTGTATATTGCAGATATTGCAAACCCTGCTGTGCCAACAATCATCGGCATCCTGCCTATGGAGACCCAGCCTGTAGCAATAGAGGTATCCGGCAGCTATGCCTATATTTTAGATAACCAAGGTTTAAAACTCATACAAATTAAAGAATAGGGGGATTTATGAACAAGAGAATCATGGTATTTGTACTATTCCTGAGTCTATGTATTGCAGGGTATTCCACCGATGTCATCGGGCCACAAAGTGGTGTCTGGACACTGGCGAACAGTCCCTACAATGTTACCGGCGAGATAAACGTCCCGTTGAACCAAACACTTACCGTTGAGCCTGGGGTACAGGTTATCTTCGGTGGACACTATAAGTTCATCATCAATGGCCAGTTATTAGCTGATGGTACAACGGCAGCTCCCATTGTTTTCACAGCCACAAACACGGTGGACGGGTGGCATGGTCTGCGGTTTATCGATACCGAAACCAACAATCAGCCTGCATCCAGCATAAGCCATGCACTTCTTCAATATGGCCGTGCAACCGGTGTTTCTCCGGATTACCGTGGCGGTGCTCTCTATTGCGATGCTTCCACCGACCTCACATTGGAAAGTGTCGTCATTACCGATTGCTCCGCAGTAGGAAATGGTGGCGCCATCTATCTGGATGATTCCGATATCACCCTTATCGATGTTACCATATCCAACAACACCGCTGCCGGCGGCGCTGGTATCTCGATGACAAACTCCAATCCGGAGATCAGCGGAAGCGTCATCACCAACAACACGGCAACCTACGATGGAGGCGGCATCTATTGCAACCTTTCAAATCCAAACTTTACCGACGTTGAACTATCCAAAAATACCACTACCTGGAACGGCGGCGGCATAACACTTTTCAACAGCTCATCGGTCGATTTGATTAACCTCACAATCGTAGACAACTTTTCCCCTCAGGATGGTAGTGATATTGCCGTGATGTATAATTCTTCGGCAACGCTGCTCAATTCCATTATCTGGAATTTTGCTGGAAACGGTATCTATATTGAATCGAATTCTTCGATGGCCGCAACCTATTCCGACATCAAGAATGGCACTGGAGAAGATTACTTCGGTACCGGATGCGTCGATCTGGATCCTCTCTTTGCCGATTATCCCAACGGTGACTATCACCTTACCTGGGCCAATGCACCCACACCAGATGAGACAAAATCGCCCTGTATAGATTCTGGTGATCCAGATGGCAGTCTTGATCCCGATGGCACACGGGCAGACATGGGTACCTATTATTACGTCCAATCAGGTATTACTGGTGTAGTTACCATCTCTGGTGGCACCGGTAATGTGGAAGATGTAGAGATCACCGCTGATGATGGCACCACCGTTACCACTACCAATCCAGACAGTGATGGCAATTATCATCTGCTGGTGGGCAACGGAACCTATGACATCACCGCATCTCTGGATGGCTACAATTCACAAAACTACAATAATATCGTTGTTAATGATCAGGTCGTCGTCCTCAATATCACCCTCACCCCTCCCCTGCCAGGCATCATCAATGGTATCGTTGATTTGGAAGGAAACGGTGACATCCTTCAAGTCGTTATTTCCGCCGGAGACATTACCACAAACCCCTACGCTGTAGAAGATCCAACACAACCCGGCGTAATCGATCACTATGAATATGATCTCGAACTTTCTCCCGGACTTTATGATGTCACTGCAACCCTGGACGGTTATAATCCGGAAACCCTGAACAACATCAGCGTAAATTCCAACCAAACCAATAGTGGTAATGATTTCTACCTTACCATCATCCAGGAGGAAGGTACAATCACCGGTACCGTTACTCTGGTGGGTGGCACAGGAGATGTGACGCAAGTAACCATTACCGCAGGAGGCGAAACTACCAATCCCATCGCAGACGGCACCTATTCTCTCACTCTTCTCAATGGCAATTATCCTGTGACTGCATCTCTGGATGGCTACTCTACCGTCACCCTCAATGACATTCCCGTCATCGCCTTCCAAACGGTTGGAGATATTGACTTCTCCCTAATCGACGGATGGGATCCCGTCACGGGCACCCAATATATTACCACCTTGTATGCCACTACCGATTACGACGGTGACTTTATCACCGGCGAAGGAATGAATCAGCTGGCCATATTTGATGCATCTGACAATTGTCGCGGAAATGCCATCTGGATAGAGGGAAACCATCCACTGTGGAACAATTTCTGGCCTCTCGAAGGATATTGGTATCTCTCCGTTGTAAGTAATGATAATTCGGGCACCGAAGCACTTAACTTCAAATTCTACAACGAAGATGATGGTACAATAAATAACTGCAACGAAACCCTGTACTTCCCGGAAGATCCCAACAACGATGCAGCTGTCAACCTTACCATCCCTTCTCCTGACCATACCCAAACCTTCGACTTTATGCAGGAGTGGAATTGGTTCTCCTTCAATCTGCATCCCGCCATATCCCTTGTGGCTACCCTGTTTGATCCCATATCTTCTGTGGCAACGGGTAACATACAGTTGAAACACGGTGCTACTTCTATTACCTATTGGCTCGGTAGCTCTGCCTGGGTAGGTGGACTGCAAAACGTGCAAGATGGGGATGGCTACAAAATGCAACTTCCCGCTGCCTACGATGGCTTCACATTAACCGGTACCCGGATAAATCCGGTTACCCATCCTATCACCATGGGATATCACTACAACTGGCTGGGATTTTATCCCTACACCTCAGTATCTCTGGAAGATGCCTTTGTAGGGCTGCAAAATCCGGTAACCGGCGCACAAATCGCCGTGACTGATACCATGATTGTAAAGACCCAAACCAAATCCGCTGCCTACTACGGCGGCTGGATCGGTGACCTTACCGTGATGGAACCCGGCAAGATGTATATGGTGTATTTCCCTACCACCATGGTGGCAAACGATACAACCTACGTCAGCCTGGCCTATCCTCCCATTTCCGAGACAACCCGTGGTGCCGTAGAGGTAACCACACCAAATCCTGCAAATTGGGAACTTATGCAGGGCACCAAGTCAAACATGATCGCTCTTGCGTCCATTCAGACATCCAGCGAAGACTATGCTGTAGGAGTATTTGACAGCCAGGGTAACTGCCGTTCCATCGGTAAAGCCTACAACGGATTCCATTACTTTACCATAGTAGGAAACACCCCCGATGAAGAGCTCTTCTTCCATTTGTATGATGTGACCACAGCTCAAACCTTCATCAGCAAGACCTCCATCACCTTCCAGGAAAATGACTTCCTGGGCTCGACACGCAACCCGATGGAAATCCGTTTCGAAGGCTCCGCACCCGGTGTTCCCACCACTCTCAATCTGGAACAAAACTATCCCAATCCCTTCAACCCGACGACAAATATCAGTTACTCCATCCCACAGGATGGCCATGTAACGCTGCAAATATTCAATACCCGTGGTCAATTGGTTGAGACCCTTATCGACCAGCATCAAAAGGCTGCATCCTATAATGTCAGCTGGGATGCAGAAGGCCAAAGCTCAGGCATCTACTTCTATAAGATGTCCTTTGGAGATCGTGCCGAAATCAAGAAATGCATCTTGCTGAAATAGCAACCATGTCGGTTCATAACCCCGAAGTTATAAACCACTTCGGGGTTGTGACACATCCAAGGAGAATATCATGAAACGAATTCTAGCACTTTTACTCTTCAGTGTGTGCATCATCGGCCTGATAGCTGAAGCTCCGGACTGGGAAAAAATCAGCGGAACGCAGTACTCTATGGTGATGATCTCGGAAGTATGGTTCAATGCGCAACCCTTCACCGGAAGCGGAGAAAATATGCTGGGAGCTTTTGGTCCCGGAGGAGAATCCGATTGCCGTGACGTTGCCCTCTGGGATGCAAATGGCTATTGGTACTTCACTATCGTAGGTAATATCAATGGTGAAACTATCGCCTTCAAAATCTATGATGAAGCCACAGACACCGTGTATGATTGTGCCCAAACCGTTACCTTCCAGGATAACCTGCTTATTGGTTCACCCTCTGCCCCCTACACCCTTTCAGTGGGAACCAGTAATATAAGCGGCCACGTTACTCTGATTACCACCACTCCTCCCATGGGAACGGTGAGCGATGTGAATATAACCAACGGAAACTCCACCACCCATCCAAACCAAAATGGTGAATACCTGCTTCCTTCCCTGCCTGGCATCTACACCATTACCTTTTCCATGCCCGGGTACAACACGGTTACCTACACCAATATTGTTGTGATTCAAAACCAGACTACCGAAAATATCGATGCTACCATGATCGACTGGGAACCCATCGGCGGTACCCAATACAGCATGGTGGTGATGGCAGATATAAACGTGGGAGACCAGCTTTTTGTGAACAATCCCGATAACTTCGCTGCCGCCTTTGGCCCCGGAGGAGATGCAGATTGCCGCAGTGTTGCCGTATGGCAAGAGCCTAATCCACCCTATTGGGATGGCTACTGGTTCTTTACCATCGTTGGCGATACTCCCGACGAAGAAATCAACTTCAAGATTTACGACAGCAGCCAGTCAGTGGTATATGAATGCATGGAAACGGTGAACTTTGCGGATAACAACACCATCGGCTCACCCGACACACCCTACCCCTTACATGTGGACCTGAGCATCGATCAACAGATTCCCCTGGATACCGGCTGGAACTGGATTTCTTACTATCTGGAGCCGGAAAATCCAGCTATCTCAGAAGTCTTTGGCTCTATCTCATCCAACATATTCCAAGTAAAAAGCCAAACCCAATCTGCTACCTACTACGCCGGTTTAAACAGCTGGGTTGGAAACCTGCTTTCTGTGGAAAACGGCAAAGGCTACCTGGTGTACATGAACCAGCCCGAGCCCGATTACTCACTTCACGGAGTTCCCATTGCTCTGGATACTCCCATTCCCTTGGATGAAAACTGGAACTGGGTGGCATATTATCCCCGCTCCATCCTTGGTCTGGATGCATCCATGCTTAGCGTGATAAGCAATGTAAACCAAGTGAAGAATCAAAACCAGACAGCACAGTACATAAACCCGCCTGGCGCATGGGTAGGAGATTTGCTTTATATGCAGCCTTCGGTAGGTTACAAGATTAAGATGAACGCCCCGGATGTTTTGGTATATCAAGGTACCGAAGAACTCCATCCCGACATACCAGAACCTCCTGCTACCGATGAAATCCCTGACTGGGAAATCATCACCGGTACCCAATACAGCATGGTGGTGATGGGACATGTGCTCAATAACAACGTTCCCTTCGAGAATTCCGGAGACAATATGGTCGCCGCTTTTGGACCAAATGGCCCTGATGATTGCCGCTCTATAGCCACGTGGCAAGAAAGCAATCCACCATCTTACGACGGATTCTGGTACTTCACTATTGTTGGGAATACTATCGACGAAGAAATCAGCTTCAAGATCTACGACAGCAGTACAGACTCTGTGTATAACTGCGTAGAGACTCTCAACTTCAGTGATAACGCCACTATCGGCGATCCTACAAATCCATTTATTATCACCGTTGACCTCACCCACGCACCGGGGATTACGCCGGTTCCGACTCTTTCCCTCAGTCAAAACAGGCCAAACCCCTTTATAGCTGGCACATCTTCCCGCAGCGGCGGCACACAGATAGCCTTCACCACATCACTAGACAACGCTTCCACCGAGATCGTGGTCTATAATCTCCGTGGACAGGTAGTTCGGCATCTGCTGGATAAAACAATTCCCGCTGGCTCTCACACCATCTTGTGGAATGGCAATGACGACCACAACAATCCGGTGAGCAGTGGCATGTATTTCTATAAATTAAGTCACGATGGCGCCTCGGTGATTAAGCGCGCCGTGGTTCTTAAATAACCAAAGAGATTTCTCAAACTTTCAGCATCCGGGCTTTTGTCCGGATGCTGTCTTTTTTATCATTAACACAGATATCTGCAGAGTTGCCAAACCTGGTTCCCACCGCCACCGACGAAGCTCAGGCAATCCAGATTAGCGCCTATATCGCTCCCAGTAGAAATATCTCGATTCTGCTACCCTGCGCTCGAGATAACCGTCCTTTGGTTGCGTTGAATTTATTCATCGTCGGAGTGATAACTCCGACAGATACGTTCAACTTCGCGGAAATTCACTTTGCCGTCAGGCATCATGGGAAGGTCTTCGATAACGTGAAATTCTCGGGGAACCGCAATGTTGTGAAGTTCCTTCTTCATCTGTCTGATAATTTTCCGGGTATCTATTTCGCTGGTGGTAAGGGCTGCCACGATATCGGCTCCTCTGGTAGGATTTGGCACATCAACCACACAGCAGGATGCATCTTTTTTTACATTACTTTTTTTGGATGCTTCCCTCCTCTCAGCAACACGAGCCTTACCGATTGACAAATCCAGGTGCTCCAAAACTCTGTCTGCAAAGTTTTGGAGGCATATGAGCAAGATAATACTTTCGGTAGAAAACCTCAGCAAAGCCTTTGCTGAGAAAACCATCTGCCACAATGCAACCTTTGGGATTCATGAAGGGGATAAGATCGGATTGATCGGCATTAACGGCTGTGGTAAAACCACTCTGCTGAAGATGATCGCCGGTAAAGAACCGGTTGATACCGGCAACATCATACTGCGTAACGAGATGCGCATCGGCTACCTGCCCCAAATTCCAGAACTGAACCCGGAACTGACGGTTGAAGAACAGATTCTCAGCGCACACTACGAGCCTCTGCAATTGCTCAAACGCTACTATGAGCTCACTTCCAATACCGCCGATGCATCCGGCAATGAAGAAGCAGCTCAACTGCTGCTCCGCATTCAGTCCTCAAATGCCTGGGAAGCCGAACTCAAGGCAAAGCAATACCTCACCAAATTGGGATTTACCAATCTAACCCAGAAAATCGCCCATCTCTCCGGGGGCCAAAAACGCAGAGTTGATCTTGCCCGTGTAATGATGGAAGAACCGGAAGTCTTGCTATTGGATGAGCCTACAAATCACTTGGATATCGACACCATCGAATGGCTGCAGGACTTTTTGGAATCCTATGCCGGCGTGGTGATTTTCGTAACCCATGACCGCTACTTCCTCGATGCCGTCTGCACCCGCATTCTGGAAATAGAAAATGGTCTTTTCCGCTTTTATCAGGGAAACTACTCGGCATACATAGAGCAAAAAGAACAGCAACTGATTGACCTGCAACGGAAAGAAACCCGCAGGACATCTCAGCTCAAACGAGAGATGCAATGGCTGCGACGGGGTGCAAGAGCCCGCAGTACAAAGCCCAAAAACCACATAGACCGGGTGAAGGAGCTGCTATCAAAGTCGTACCTCACTACCGACGCCCAGATGGATATTTCCTTCTCTTCCAAACGATTGGGTAAAACCATTCTGGATATGCGCAATGTGAGTAAATCCTACGGCTCTCCCCTGTTCCGGGGCTTCAATCACACCTTTCAAAA
>Ga0190304_1000662_pt1 | contig 15981 bp, 21 predicted proteins | sample 48700712_MG_FD_161670 | JGI IMG/M metagenome (GOLD analysis project Ga0190304, IMG submission 161670) | Hydrothermal vent sediment bacterial communities from Southern Trench, Guaymas Basin, Mexico - 4870-07-1--2_MG | ecosystem: Environmental > Aquatic > Marine > Hydrothermal vents > Sediment ... | reverse complement strand
ATTTCGATGTGGCTGAAGTACCATTGGATGTGCCAGAGGTAGATAATGGAGATTTTGTAATTGCCAAAGTTACAGCAAAGAACTGGGAAACAAATCATCTGATAAACACAATATCAAAAGAGCTTAGGATATCAAGGAAAAGAATAGGATTTGCTGGAACAAAGGATAAAAGGGCTGTTACCACCCAGTTTATTTCCATATACTATCCAAAGAAGGATTTGCCTACTATTTCATTAAAGGATGTAACCCTTTCCTTTCTTTATCGTTCGGATAGAAAACTAAAGATAGGAGATCTGAGGGGAAACAAATTTTTAATAAGGATAAGGGATGTTGATATTGATAAGAATACATTAGAAACCAAAATCAACAATTTATTGAAAGAGCTTAATGGCATTTTTCCAAACTTTTATGGAATACAGAGGTTTGGGGTGATAAGACCGGTAACACATATTGTTGGAAAGTACATAGTTAAAGGAGATTTTGAAAAGGCTGTAGAGACCTATCTCACCCATTCAACAGAATTAGAAAACGATGAAGAGAGAAATGCAAGAGAGAGATTTGCTAAGGAGAAGAATATCAAAGATGCATTGTACTATTTTCCTATCCATCTATCTTTCGAAAGGAGTTTACTCAATGGCTTAATAGAGAATAACGACTATTGCAACGCATTACAGAATCTGCCAAACAACCTTGTTACCATGTTTATCTATGCCTATCAATCCTATATCTTCAACAGAATACTCAGCGAGAGAATAAGAAGGGATTTACCTCTAGACAAAGCTGTAATAGGAGACCTTATACTGCCAAGAGGGGAAAATAAAAGCATACCTGTAACTGAAAGAAATATTAACAAAATTAACAGAGCCTTAGAAAGGAGAAAATGTGATATTACAGGATTACTACCTGGTTGTGACATTGATATCGCCAGGGGAGAGATGGGAGAGATAGAAGAGAAAGTCGTAGAAGAGGAGGGATTAGATTATAGAGATTTTATTATTCCTGAGATTCCCTCTCTTTCTTCATCTGGGGGAAGAAGAGCAATTGCTGCAGATTTTGATGAATTTGAGTGGAGAGTTACGGATGATGACTTGAATGCAGGAAAATCTACAGTGGAATTAAAGTTCTTTTTGAGAAAAGGCATCTATGCAACATCATTTTTAAGAGAGATTATAAAAGCAGATTCCATAACCTGCTACTAAACTTCTTTTAATATTATCTTGCTCTTTTTTTTGTTAAAGGTGATCTCATAGTCGTCAAAAAGGGGCGTTCTTCCAAGAAGTACCGGAATATCGTCACTATTAACAATAAAAACATCAATGTCCTCATATATAGCCTTGCCATCTCCTATAATCATATCTAACCTTGTTTTTGATAGGGTAGTTATACCTCCAGCAGTTTTAGCACCATCTGTTTTTTCCATCTTTGAGCCGAGATATTGAGCAATGGCTCTGGGTATAACAATACTATCTCCTCCAGAATCAATCAGAGCCTCAATAACTGGAGTTTTTCTCTCTCCACAACAAAACTGGACAGGTATAAGTGGATAAGATATGTATGGAAATATCATCTCTGCCATGTGTACAAACACCCTCTAAAGAAGCTTTGGATTTAGTTTTGGATTGTAAGGCGGTGCCTTTGCTATTGTTACCTTCTCTATATCAAACTCCTCTGCCTTTTTTAGCATATCTTCAAGATTAACACTGTGATTCACAATTTTATCTTCAAATATAAGAACCCATTTTCCTGAAAATTTCTCCATATCTTCAGCCGTTATCATATAGTGAGGAATAAAGGATTTCTCCTTATAAGCTTTTTCTAGTTTTTGGACTTACTCCTTAAGAAATGAGTAAAGCAAACCAAAAACGCCAAGCAGTATAAAAATTGCAGATGGAGCGTAAATTCCTATGTCAAACCATACACCATAGTAAATCCCCCAGAGGACATAAAAGATCACACCTGTAAGCAGAGATAGAAAGGAAAGTATTGCATATGCATCTATCTGCTTTCTTGATAGGTCAATATATTTTGTCGGAAGTTTTACCAAACCTTCTTTCTTTTCCATGTGTCTTGACAATCCATTTCCTCTCTTTAAATCTTTCTTTTAAATTGATACGACATCTAATTGATTTATCCATTAAAAAATCCATTTGGAAAAATGTGTATAGAATATGGGAGCACTGGGATTTGAACCCAGATCAGCGGGTCACTTCTTGGGTCATCGCTCCAGTTATTCATCACCAATCAGATGACCCTCTTCTAATCATTCCCTAACTGGAGCCCGCTATGATGCCTGGTTACACCATGCTCCCATCATTTCCTGTTCCTTCTTGCTCTCTTTTCTCTTCTCATCCTTTTCTTTCTCCACTTCCATCGCATCTTGTGGCGTTTTTTCCATACTCTTGAACTTCTTTTCATTCTAACTTCCTCTATTCCTTCTGGCGAGCCTAAATACTTTTTATCTATTTAACAGTTTAGTAATATAATTAGAAGTCACGATTTTTGAGGTCTGTTAGCAAATTTTTCTCTGTTGGACTTAACGGACCCGGCGGGATTCGAACCCGCGATCTACAGCTCTCCCCCAAGGAGAAACCGTGTTTCTCTCTCGACCCTTTTCCTCTTTCAAGTTTTTACCAGGAGAGTTCTGAAAGGGATGAAACCCCTTTGTTAGGAGGCTGTCGCCCTATCCTGGCTAGGCTACGGGCCCATCATTCGTATCATACACAACACTAAACCTTGCTGTATTTGCCTCATCTTTAATGATTTCCCCTAATCTTATAACCCTTACTTCAATATTTCTCAATCTCAGTCTCTTCTCAATCCCTGGAACGTGTCCATCTCCAACAAATGCAAGTATTGAATTGTGATCCTGATTGAGCCTCTCCAGTTTTGTGACCATGAAGGAGTCTCTTCTGTCTATAAGAATTTTCTTTACAGTTGGAAAGCGTTTATCTATCTCCTCCATAAAGCGCCTGTAGTCATTTTGTAATTTATTTATCTCTTTTTCTATGGATTCCCTCGTAACAAAGAGGGAAGTAATAGACGAAAGCAGCAGTCTTATCTTTTCTTTAAAAGGCATAATCTTAAACATCTCTCTAAACACCATCTGAGCGTTCATATCTATCAACGCAATTGATATACCTCTTTCCTGAGCGGTTTTTAGTGCAAAAAGCATCTCATCTCCAGCATTAACATTGTATATCTTTGCTGCTCTCTCCTGAAACCTTGCAAGCAGATTGTAAAGAAAGGAGCCTGAGCGTTTTATCTTTGTTCCCTCTTTTTTTAGCATTAATCCCTTGTATCTCTCTTCATCTAGTTCAACGCAGATAACATCTGGCTTAGTCTCGCTAATAATTCTCTCAATCTCTGTTCTGAGATCAAATACATGTCCCGTTCCAACTATGGTTATCATAACAGTAAAGGAGATAGACTTTTATAAGAAAAATGTATTCAATCCCTCTACGTTCAGGTGATATAAGTTGGGAAATATAAGACAGACAAACATAAAAAACATTGCAATAGAGCTTGTGGAGAGATTTCCAGATCAGTTTTCTACAGATTTTCAGCAAAATAAGAAAAAGGTTGAAGAGCTAACAGATGTAGCAAGTAAAGAATTGAGAAATAAAATAGCAGGATATGTAACCAGATATTATACGTTAAAACACAAGAATACTTAACTCATTTTTGAGTAAGAACTCAATATTTATTAAAAGTTGTTTTATGGCAGTAGATGGGGTGAAGTTATTTCTAAAATAGAACAGGCGATGGATCAGCTCAGACAAGGAAGATTCGTACTTGTTTACGATAATGACAATAGAGAAGGCGAAACAGATTTAATAATAGCTGCTCAGCATATCACGCCTGATTCGATAAAAAGAATGAGAAAGGATGGCGGGGGTTTAATCGTGCTTATGGTAGATTATATTATAGCTGAGAGTTTTCAACTCCCTTATTTAACAGAACTTTATGATAAAGCCAGTAATTTTTATCCTGTCTTCAAGGAAGTCGCAGCAAACGATATTCCCTATGACTCAAAATCTTCCTTTTCTTTATCTATAAACCACCGCAAAACATTCACAGGTGTAACAGATGTTGACCGGAGTTTAACAATGAAAAGGTTTGCAGAAATCGCTGGTTCTATAGACGAACTGGAGAACCTTGTCAAGGAGTTTGGTAAAGAGTTTCGCTCCCCGGGGCATGTACCGATATGCAGAGCTGTAAAAGGTTCATTAGCTGAGAGAAAAGGCCATACTGAGCTAAGTACTGCTCTCCTGAAGATGACGGGGCTTACTCCTGTAGCTGGTGGTTGCGAAATGATGGGAGATGATGGAAAGGCTTTAAAAAAGGAGGATGCAATGAGGTATGCTGAAAAAAATGGTTTTGTGTTTCTAACAGGTGATGAGATAGTGGAGGCTTGGAATTCATGGTCAGAGTAATGGCTACTGGTGTGTTTGATATTCTTCATCTTGGACATATAAGATATCTTGAGGAAGCGAAGAGTTTTGGAGACGAACTTGTAGTGGTTGTCGCACACGATGAAACCGTTAAAAAAAGGAAGCATAATCCAATCATGCCTCAGGAGATGAGACGGAAAATCATTGAGTCTTTGAAATGCGTTGATAAAGCCGTTAACGGAAGAGAGGGCAACATGCTTGAGATTGTGAGGGAGATTAAACCCGATATTATAGCGCTTGGTTATGACCAAAGGTTTGATGAGAAAAAACTTGAGGAACAGTTGAAAAAAGAGGGTTTAGATGTTAAGGTTGTTAGATGCTCCCATTACACTGAGGATGATTTGAATGGAACGAGGAGGATCATCAGGAAGATAGCTGATAAGATAGCATCCAATGAGTTGTATTCTGGTGAAGAAAAATGAAAAAGATTGGCATAGCTGATACAACATTTGCACGTTATGACATGGCAAAGGAAGCGATTGATGAGCTTAGAAGCCAGAGAGATGATGTTAAGATTGTTCGTTACACTGTTCCAGGTATAAAGGATTTGCCTGTGGCTTGTAAGAAACTTTTTGAGGAGCAAAACTGCGATATCGTTATTGCTCTTGGTATGCCTGGTCCCAAACCCATTGATAAGCAGTGTGCCCATGAGGCAAGTCTTGGTTTAATGCTTGTACAACTTCTTACAAATAAGCACATAATTGAGGTTTTTGTGCATGAGGATGAAGCAAAGGATGAAAAAGAATTAAAATGGCTTGCCAAAAGAAGAGCAAGAGAACACGCTTTGAATGTTATTGATCTGCTGTATAATCCCTCTAACTTGACAAAAAATGCTGGTAAAGGATTAAGAGAAGGATTTGAAGATGCTGGATCTATAGAATAAATGGAGGTAGATGTATGGAGAAGGAAAAAATTAGGATAGGGGCTGTTGTATCTGAGTTCCACTATGATATAACAATGATGATGCTTGAGAGAGCGAAGGAGCATGCAAGGTTTCTTGGTGCAGAGATAACCGAGGTTTTAACAGTTCCAGGTGTCTTTGACATGGGTCTTGCTATAAAGAAGTTGCTGCAGAAGGATACTATAGATGGTGTTGTTGCCCTTGGCGCGGTGATAGAAGGTGAAACAGAGCACGATGAAGTGGTTATGCAGCAGGCAACAAGGAAGATAGCTGATCTCGCTCTCGATTATGATAAACCCGTTGGTCTTGGTATATCAGGACCTGGTATGAGTAGAGCTCAGGCTCAGGCAAGGATAGATAGAGCCAAGCAGGCTGTTGAAGCGGTAGTAAAACTACATAAAAAGTTGAAAGAATAGTTATCTTTTCTTCTGTTCTTTTCTTGCTCGTTCAAAAACAGATGGGAGATGTATAACGTAAGAACCGTCTTTTTGTATTATTATCGGTTCTTCCTCCAGCAAACCCTTTAGATCCAATTCATATTCTCCAGGGGTTTTTATCTTGATGGTTTCTGGCTCTTCACTCTCTTGGGGAATTAGCTTTTCCAGCATCTCTTCTCTACTTTTTTCATCTATACCAAAGACTTGCCTTTTACTCTCTTGTTCAGCAATCTGGAGAAATGCTTCCTTTAACTCTCTTGGCTTTAGTTCCTCAAGCTTATTTTCCTTGCCTAAAAGTTTTGTCACCTGTGCATAAATGTCATCTTCAACCTTCTTTTCAATATCTTTTCTTTCCTCCTCAGATAATGGTTTCTTTATGAATATGAACCTGTTTCCTCCACAATTTGGGCATCCTTTGAGTAACTCTGGAGAGCCATCTTCGAATATTTTACCACATTTCAAACATTGATGTGGCATTTCACGTTACTCCCTTTCCAGGAACTATTACAGTCTCTATCACGGCATCGTCCTTCTTTATGGTCTTTAACAGATGCGCAGGACCTATAACCGTTAATCTTGGCTTTCTTGGAATACCAAGCAATCTCTGTAAAAATCCCAGTTTCTCTTCGGGATACCCTTCCATCTCAATACCAATAAATGTATCATGATCTATCTTCTTCATTGTCTGCTGTATTAGAGCAGATTGTTCTGTTGGAGTTAGTCCACTTTCGAGAACCAATATTTTTCCCTTCTTTACTTCGTTTAGTATATACTCTACCTTCTCCCCGCTTGTAAGCTCTTCAAGCTTACTCCTTGAAACTAAATTTACCGTTATACCTGTTTTTCCACTTTTCATCTCTATCCCCTCTTCTTCTTTCTTCGCTTGCTACCAAAATGCTCAACCATTTTTGAATATAGAGTATCCATGTTATGCCCCGTGAGTGCACTTATTGGAACAACAGGATGTTGCGGAAAAGCTGATTTGAGGGTGGCGGGACTCGATTCCTCTATATCTATCTTGTTCGCAGCAATTAAAACAGGGAGATTCCTTGCCTCCAAGTTACCAAGTATGGTAACGTTTACTTGAGTAAATGGATCTTGAGTAGAATCCATAACAAGTACGACACCATCTATATCATCCAGCCACCTAATGGCTTCTATTACACCTTCGGTTGCCTCTTTAGCACGACGCTTTGCCTCTTCCCTGTCCAAACCATATTCCTTAACAAATTCCTTGTAATCAACCTTGGTAGCAATTCCTGGCGTATCAACGATGTCTATCATGAGAGACGAATTTCCGTTCTCTATCTTCAGATTCGATTTTAATTTGGCTCTTCTTGTTTCATGAGGAATATCTGATACGGTTCCAATTATCTCCCCAGTTAAATCCATGGCTATTCTGTTAGCCAAGGTTGTTTTACCAACATTTGGTGGACCATATATCCCTATTCTAGCATGTTTTTTACCAAATACTCTCTGTAAGAACCTTGCAAGAGAGGAAAATCCACTAAACCATCCCATCCATCTTCCTCCTATAATGGAGGATATATAATGTTGGTTTATTAGTTTAGCGGTTAATATTTTGTTTTGTATAATAATCTGAATCAGGAACAAAGTTACACATGTCTTTAAGTGGACATTGGTTGCATTTTGGATTTCTCTTTGTGCAGTAGATCTTTCCAAGGTTAACAAGAAGCGCATGATACTCCTTGAAGATGTAGACGTTATTTGGTAGATTTTTCATAAAGAGGTTTTGTAAATTATCATAGTTATCAAACTCAAAACCAAGTCGTTTCATTATCCTTTTTGTATAGGCATCGATAACAAATATGGGTTTTTCTGCAGCATACAATATTATGGAATCTGCCGTTTCTTTTCCTATGCCATTTAGACTAAGCAACTCTTTTCTAAGCTCTTCCAATTCATTTGAAAACAGGTTTGCCAGCCGTCCATCATATTTTCGTTTCAAGAAAGCAACAAAGTTCTTTATTCTATCTGCCTTCTGATTATAATAACCTGCAGGTCTAATTGCCTCTGCCAGTTTCTTATGACTACATTTTCCTATGTTCTCCATATTAAGTAAATTCTTTTTGTTCAAACTCTCTATTGCTCTTTCTACATTCCTCCAGCTTGTGTTTTGAGTAAGTATTGCACCAACTATAATCTCGAACCTATCCCTCTCATCTCTTGGAGTATCTCCATTATGCACTGGCTTTATTTCTCCCTCTGGAGTTAAAGGCCACCATCCCTGCTCTCCGAAGGCATCAAGCAATCTTTCATAGATGGTCATGATTCTATTTTTTCTGTCAATCAGCGGCTTTTGCATAAACTATAAATAAAGGAAATTTTATATGGCTTTTACTCTTAAAGCGAATTTTGAGGTAATTGTTATGCAGGAAGAAGACGTTAAGAAAACTGGAACAACCACGCTTGGATTGGTATGTAAGGATGGAGTTGTTTTAGGTACTGAGAGAAGAGCTACCATGGGAACATTGATAGCTCACAAGAAAACAAAAAAGCTATTCAAGATAGATGATCACCTTGCCCTGACAACTGCTGGTTTAGTTGGAGACGTTCAGGTACTGGCAAGGTATCTCAGCGCTGAAGCAAAACTCTACAAACTAAGCAGAGAAATCAAAATGCCTGTAGAAGCAGCAGCAACCCTCATGGCAAACATACTAAACCAGAGGAAGTTCTATCCATACTATGTACAGCTAATTATAGGTGGCTATGATCTAACAGGTGGGCACATTTATTCTCTAGATGCTGCAGGTGGTGCCATACCAGATAAATATACATCGACTGGCTCTGGTTCACCGTATGCCTTTGGGGTACTGGAAGACCATTATCACGATGATATGACAGTAGATGAAGGAATTGATCTTGCCATCCGAGCTCTGGGGGCAGCAATGAAGAGAGACTCTGCTTCTGGAGATGGATTTGATATTGTTACAATCACAAAGGATGGTTTTAACATCCTTACTGATGAAGAGATAAATAAGAGAAGGGAAAAGCTGGGCGTTTGAATTAAAATCAGAGTTCTCTAAAATTAATACAAAGTGAGTTGAAATGACCGTAGAAGACGTTTTGCGAGAGATTAGAAGAAAGGTTAGATCAATAGTACCGCCAGGTATAGACATCACAGATGTAGAATTTGAGGGACCTTTGCTAGTCATATATACAAAGCATCCCTTCAAGTTTGCTGATAACGAGGACATAATAAGACAGCTTGCAAAGACTCTACAAAAGAGAATCACTGTAAGACCTGATCCTTCTGTTTTAACCGATTCAAAGGTTGCTGAAAAGAAGATAAAAAGTATTCTACCAGAAGATGCTGAGGTTACAAACCTGTACTTTCAGCCAGATGTTGGAGAGGTTATCATAGAGGCGGTAAAGCCAGGAGTTGCCATAGGAAAAAAGGGTGCACTGTTAAATGAGATTAAAAAAGAGGTTAATTGGACTCCAAGGGTTATAAGAACTCCCCCGATACAATCAAAGACTGTTCAGGAGATAAGAGCATATCTTAGAACCATATCTGAAGAGAGAAAGAACGTGCTCCGGGTTATAGGAAGGAAACTGCATAGGGGAGTATCAGACAATGAGAAGTTTGTACGTGTAACAGCGCTCGGTGGATTCAGAGAGGTAGGAAGATCCTGTGCCCTTTTACATACACAGGACAGTAAGATACTCATTGATGTTGGTATCGATGTTTCCTCAAATACAAATGGCTCTCCCTATCTTCATCTCCCGGAGGTTTTACCCCTTGAAAGCATAGATGCTGTTGTTGTTACCCATGCTCATCTTGATCACTCTGGGCTTGTTCCGTTACTCTATAAGTATGGATACAATGGACCCACCTACTGCACGCCTCCAACTAGGGATCTAATGACTCTTCTTCAGATGGACTATCTCAAAGTAGCTGCTGCAGATGCAAAGAAAACACCTTACTCATCTGAACACATAAGAAGTTTCCTAAAGCACTGTATTACCTTAGATTATGGAGATACTACAGACATAGCACCTGATATAAGATTGACTTTCCACAATGCCGGTCACATATTAGGTTCTTCAGTATGTCATTTCCACATAGGAGAAGGATTTTTCAATATCGTATTTACCGGAGATATAAAGTATGAGAGAACCTGGCTTTTTGATCCCGCTGTTAACAGATTCCCAAGATTAGAGGCAGTAATTATGGAATCTACCTATGGTGGAAGGGAAGATTACCAGCCATCAAGAAAGGAAGCGGTTGAGAAGCTAAAGGATATAGTGCAGAGAACTCTAAAGAGGAGGGGAAAGGTTCTCATCCCTGTATTTGCAGTAGGAAGATCCCAGGAGGTTATGATAGCCCTTGAAAACCTTATGAGGAATGGTAACCTTCCAAAGGTACCTGTGTATCTCGATGGTATGATATGGGAGGCTACTGCAATACATACTGCCTATCCAGAATATCTAAATAATCATCTAAGAAGTCTTATATTCCATAAAGGTGAGAATCCTCTGCTATCAGAGATATTTGAAAGGGTTGATAGCTATGACATGAGGCAGGATATTCTTGCAGATCCTGATCCTTGCATAGTGCTTGCTACAAGTGGTATGATAAATGGTGGACCTGTAATGGAGTATCTCAAGGCATGGTCTGAGGGTGACAAAAATACCATAGCATTTGTTGGTTATCAAGCAGAGGGTACTTTAGGTAGAAGAATACAAAAGGGATGGAAGGAAATTCCGATCAACATTGCTGGAAAGATGACAACAATAAAAATTAATATGAATGTTGAAACTTGTGATGGTTTCTCTGGTCATAGTGATAGAGGACAGCTTATGAACTATATAAGCAACATGTCCCCGAGGCCTGAGAGAGTTATATTTGGCCATGGAGAGGAATCGAAGTGCCTAGAGATTGCATCAGTTATTCATAAAAGGTTCAACATAAATACAATGGCACCGATGAATCTTGAGACTGTGAGATTGAAGTAATTAAACTTTTTTTAGAACGGTTTTCCAGATGGTTGAGACAATAGAGGTCAGAAGAATTGATAGCAATATAATACCTATCGCCGTAAATATGTTATCCAGCAGTTCTGGATAAAATATGAGTATCAAACCGAGAAGAAACATCATTACGCCTGATAACAATTTCAGGATTCTGCCCTGCCACTGAGAAAGTTTCTTCCTACCAAAGGTTATCACAAATATGGAAACAATTACACATAATGGAAGAACATAAACTACGTTGTAGAGAATGAGATATAGATAGTACTCTGCTATAGATATATCGTGGAGAGTAAGTATCTTTGTAAATATCATTGGAAAACCGAGTGTACAAAATAGCTCATAGGTGTTTGCAGAGATGGCAAGAATGATTGTGCCTAAAATTACTGTGGATGCTTTTGTTGCTCTTACCAGATCTCTCATCTGCTTGAAAAGACTGGATTTTTTGCTCTCAGGTATACTTGCACTTAACCCTCTCTTAAAGAAAAAGAAATCCTTGATATTCAGCGATGCGAGGAATAACGCAATAGCTCCTGCTACCAGAGTTATAATCTCAACGTGAGATGTAAGTATAAATACACTGAGCATTGCAGACATGAATATGAAGTAGATAAAACCAGAGAAAAATATGAAAATTCCTCCAACTAGTATCATCTTTTTTCGAGAGTTGGTGTAGATAAGTAGATTCAGTAGAAAAAGAAGGATAAAGAAGGAACATGGGTTTATGCTATCGACGGCTCCAAGTACTACAGCGAGCAATGGGAGAGACCACTGGGAGAGTTCTGATAGATTTAAATTGCCAATAAATGGTATCTCAACATATTGAATGTTACTCTCGTTGGTTTTATTCCCTGAAAGATAGGAATCTATAATCTCTTCAAGGTGCTCTTTTGTTAATTCATACTTTGATATCTTTGTTTCATTCTCAATGACAACCGCAGGAACATCAAAAAAACCGTAATCTTTCCATTCCTCTAGATAATGCTCGTTCCTGGAGATGTCTTTTTTATACACCTGTATTCTATTTCCATACTCTTGCTCGGTTTCATTGATTATGGGTATCTTTTCCATACATTCTCCGCACCCAGAAGAATAGTAAAAATCAACCCTCACTTTTGCAATAGCAACTCCAAGCTGAGAGAAAATTATCAGTAGAAAAATAATTAATAAAAAACATCCAGTATGTTTAGCTGTTGCAGACACACTCATCTCCTGAATAATAGATTTTACGCCGCCTGCCGGATTCGAACCGGCGACCGCTCGGTTCCTGCAAACCCTCTTTTGGCTTTGGGGTAAAGCACTTTCCCAAAGGGCTTTTAACAGCCGAGTGCTCCACCAACTGAGCTAAGGCGGCAGTAGATTGGAGAAACACGATCACCAATAAAAGTTTTATCTCTCGAAGGATTCAAACTCTATCTCCTTTTTCTTTCTCTGAAGATATCTATATACAGTATCATGCTTACTCCCACTTATAATCATCTCTATGGCTGTTTTTATAACATCGAGATAGAGCATATCTGTTATAACGCAGACAGTATGCCCATAGACTGAGATGAATGAATCAGTCATATTCTCCAGTATGCGCTTTGTTCTACCGTTTCTACCAATAATCCTAGCCTTAACTCTCCTCATATGCGTATCCTTCTTACCAACGTAATCACGCAAATCAAAAAGGAGAAAGTAGGCATCATCACTAAACAGGGCAAAGGCATGCTCTGGTGAGAAGCCTCTCCCTATGGCTCTGACTATGTTTTCTATCTTCAGTGCAAGTAATGGATCATCTATGGTACTGTCATCTATCTGTACCTCACCAAGCTTAGAATCTATCTGCAGTCTTGTGTTTGATCTTTTTTCAATCTCTCTTTTTACCTTTCCATCATGCCCTATCAGCACGCCGATTCGTTCCTTGGGTATCTTTACATATCTCATGCTATCAGTTCTCTAAAAATTTCACTTGCATTATATATAACTCCATGCCTTCTAAAAAATTTTACCACGTTTTCGATGTCTCTCTTAAGAAAATCGAAGGCAAATGGATGCTCTCTCACAACTCCCTGAGCGAGGTCTATGAAATAGGGTCTATTTTTGTAGAAAAGGATATTATATTCACTTAAATCGCTGTGTATGATGTCTCCTTCTATGTACATCTTCTTTATATAACCTATTATCTCATTGCAGATTCTCTCAGGATCTTTCATTTCAATATCCTTCAATAGCGGAGCTGGATAGTTGTAGTCTCCTATGTACTCCATAACAAGTATGTTCTGAAGAGCTCTTATTGGTTTTGGAGCTGGAACTTCTATCTCCTGCAACCTTTCCAAGTTTTTCAGCTCCTTTTTTACCCATTGGTTGATAATTTCTCTTTTGCTTCTTCCAATTGGAGCAAAGCGTGGGTCTCCTCTGATATAATATATCATTCTGTTGAAGTTTGAAGTGGCTATTCTATATACCTTAACAGCAACTATCCTGTCATCTGGCGTAACAGCGCGAAAAACATTCGCCTCTTTTCCTGTAGATATAGGAAAATCTATGAATTTTAGAATTCTATCTGATATAAGTTTTCCAAAAGCTAGTAAAGTAGGTTTATCGAAAACTTCATTTAATGTTTTTCTATCTGCTCCTATCCTCTCTCTCAGCGATTGAAGCTCTCTATCTATTTTCCTTGCTGTTTTTTTGTCGATTTCCATTCTCAAAACACGTCAATCTCTTTTGGTAAAAGATTTCTTTTACTTAGATTGGTAGCTTCTATATGAGTGTATCTAAAAATAATATCTGCCTTCTCATCCTGAACAGACCAAGGTTTGACAATTACCAGATCCCCCGCCCTTATCCTTTGTTTTCTTTTTATTCTCCCCGGTATTCTTGCTATTCTTGACTTTCCATCCTCACATATAACCTTAATCCTTGAACCACCCATTAACTGATCTGCTATAGCAAACATCTCCCCCTCATTTCTTTTCGGGAGTGGAATTCTTACATATTCACCCTGATCATTTCTTTCATTCTGCATATTCATAGCTCCATTGCAAGATATACTGTTAATGATATCCTATCTTATATATTTATAGTCCAAGATCGTCTGCTATCTCTTGAAGAGCCTTGAGGGATAGATCTAAAAATTCTCTCAATGTTAAACCAAAATCGTAGCATATGCTTATCTTTCTTCTATCGCTTCCTCTGGCAAAGGACTTATCATCAAACTTTTTGAGAAGGGTTTCAAGTTTTACATCAGCGAGTTTTTTCGAGGGCATAACCAAAGCTGTTGCGATAATAAGTCCAGAGACGGCATCGGCAGCAACCATTGCCTTCTCTATTGTACGGATTGGTGTATGACTTGTATACTGATAGTTATGAGCCTTTATGGCATTTAGCCCATCTTCTGGGAGTAATCCTTCCAGCATCTGGCAGGCTACAATTCCATGTTCTGAAGGGTCATCGTAGGTGTACTCATAATCAATATCGTGCAATAAACCTGTCAATCCCCAGAGATTCTCATCCCTTCCAAGCTTTCTTGCTATTGCACGCATTATAGCTTCTACTGCAAGGGAATGCTTTATCAAATTCTCCTTTCTTATATACTTTTTAACAAGATTGTATGCATCCTCTCTGGCAATCATTGAACCTCCTGGTGAGATAGAAGATTGATGTATTTTAAGTTTGTTATGCTAAAGATCTTAACATTCTCTGCCCTTTTCTAACAGCAAATGACCGAGCTGGTTGTATGCATTCGAATGTCAGAGATAATATAACATATCCTTGTCTTTGGCCTAACAACATGCCCGTTTGGAGAGCATAATAATCCTACCAAAAAATGACATCCTCATAACAACTCTTAAATATTAATAAATCCTTACCTTTTCTGTTATACCATAAGGGGATAAAGAGGGATAATATGGTCGAAGAGGAGAGTAATTTGCCTGAATATAGAGGCTTTAACAACATAGATGCCTTTAAGGAAAGTTTGCAGCAGGTCACCACACAACTCGAATCCATAAGAACATCTTTTTATCAGGGAGTTGAAGAGATTGAAAGGATAAAGAAGATGCTGGATGTAAGCCATTTGAACAAATTTTCTAACATAATAAGTGAGTTTGAAGATAGGCTCACGGCAACCGAAAAGGAAAAGGAAGATGCGATAGAAAGTGCAAGAAAATACAGTGAAGAGCTGGAAAAGGAAAAAGAGAGATTGATAAAGCTGTGGGATGCCTACAAGATGCAGGAAGATGAGCTTGCTGCCAAGGAAAAAAGAATAACAGAGTTGGAAAAGGAATTAGAGAGAAGAGAAAAATCAATGAAACAGCTTGAAGAAGATTTAAACAAGCGCATAAATACTTTAACAGAAAGGCTTAACAAGACTGAAAGCGAACTGAAAGAATATGAAGGTTTCAAAAAAGAGTTTGACAACTTTGAGAAGATTAAAAGTGATCTTGAGAGAAAGGTTGGATTGCTTGAGAATGAGCTTTCAGAGAGGGATAATGAACTGAGAGTGCTCAAGAGTGAAGTTACTGAACTGAGAAAATTCAAGAAATACGCTGAATACAAGGATAAGTATGATCAGCTTTCAGTAGAGTATCAAAAGGAGAGAGATAGACTTACAAAGCTCTATAAGCTCTATGAAGAGTTAGAGAAGGAAAATAATAAGTTAAAAACGGAACTAGATAGATGGCATTCATGGTATGATTCTAACGCAGAGATATTTGAAAAGCTATTCAAATCTGCTGCTGATTTGCGAAAGAGCGTTAAGGTAAAAAAGAAGAGGGAAAAAACCGTAAAAACAAGAAAAAAATCAAAGAAAACTAAGAAAAAATAAACTTATTCCATCTTTATTTTACTTGTACCATCTTCTATTTCATATACTGATATTGCGTTATTTACAAATTGCTTAACATCTTCTATATGTGTAATTATGAATATTTGACGAAATCTGTTTGAAAGAAGATTTAGAGCAGAGATTATGTTTCTTCTTCTGTTGGCATCCTGCGAACCAAAGATTTCATCCAGTATGATAAAATTGAACTCTCCTCCGGCTCTATCTGCAAGCATCTCCGATATCGCTAATCTTATACAAAGATTTGCCAAATCTTCCTCTCCACCTGAAAAGCGATTTATATTGTAGGCTCTACCATTATCATACATCAGAATCTCATAGTTTTCATCCAGTTCAAGGACACTGTATTTTCCATCGGTCAATATTTCA
>Ga0190304_1000661_pt1 | contig 15985 bp, 14 predicted proteins | sample 48700712_MG_FD_161670 | JGI IMG/M metagenome (GOLD analysis project Ga0190304, IMG submission 161670) | Hydrothermal vent sediment bacterial communities from Southern Trench, Guaymas Basin, Mexico - 4870-07-1--2_MG | ecosystem: Environmental > Aquatic > Marine > Hydrothermal vents > Sediment ... | reverse complement strand
TACCTTCAAGAATGTGGTATATTTCTTCAGATTGATGATGTTTGTGTAGCAAGGTTGTAAATCCAACTGGGATAATTGCTTCTGCCAAACTTTGCTTAGCATTTCCATGTACATTTGGATGCATTAGCTCACGAATTAGCGAACCATCTTTGGTGGTATAAGGTTTAATCTTATGGTATTCGGTCTTTATTATCATTTTTGAATATCAAACCTAAAACTAGTTTTAGGATACAAAACCCTTCCTGCACGAAAAGGAATGATAACTCTTTTGTTTTCTTTTGCATAGATTCCTGTGTACAGGTATGCTTCAATTGTTTCGTGAGGAGCCGGGGAATGAAGAAATTCACAATTCAAGACGGACCACCTTAAGGAGATTTTCCTCGCAAGTCTCGCATCTGGATCTGTCTTAGAACGATGAGTCTTATTGCTCATTTTCCCTGATATGAGATTGTATAATTATACCATTTTGTTAAGTAGAAGAATAAATTCTTAATCCGCAATTGATTTTAAGAGAAAATTCCAGCTGCGATGATACCTCATTTGCTGCATTTGTGGAATCTTAGATCACACCTTAGTCCATTTTTCTATTAAATAAGGCTTTATTTTCTCAAATACCTCACATTCATATTCAATAAGTTCTTCCGCTTCTTGTATAGACATTCTTTCTGTCTTTTTCACAAAAGAAAGCGTCTTACCATAATAAAGGGGTATAAGTGCATCTAAAATAAATTTTTTATCACCGGCCTGATTTTTGTAAGCAACGGAAAAATCATACAGAATTTTTGCCCATAATTCTACAGGAAAATCAAAATGCTCAAACTGCATGGTTTTTATCTCATTTAACTTATTTAAATTGGGAGCAAACAATATTTTCTTCCAAATATCGTGGTATTGTCCAAATCCCCATAAAAATTTTTGGTAAAGTGCTTCTTGATCAATCCTCACTGGAGGAGGCAATTCAGTCTCTCCCAATCCAAAACCAAATACGGCTGTGGGTTTACTCCATTTCACCTTTTTCCAGAGGCCGGAAAAAAGTTGCATTAAATTGAATATGGTGCCTACTACTTGATAAAACATGGGGCCTAAAGACTGAGTTGGGTCTTTAGGACGATGAATTTTGGGTCGTCCCATAAAGGACTGGCAAACAGGAATTCCTTCCACTAAAGCAAGAGTAGTCATCCATACATCTATACCAAATTGCCCCACTAGTGTATCCCAGTATTTACCTTGGGCGTAAATCTTTGCTATTTCACCAGAAAAACCAAAATCTCCACCAATAGGCTGACGGATCCTCCTACCAAAGAGACACCTGATTAAGGGATAAACAACATTATTGGTGATGGTCCCGTCGTACTTATGACGGACATAAAGAGGAGTGACAAAACCAAAATCTTCAAATGTGGGTTCGCCTAAATTGCGAATCCATTTAGGAGTAATACTAATTAAATCTGCATCTATAGTTATGATTGCTTTAGCTCCCATATCACATGCCTTATGAAATAACATCCTTAATACATTCCCCTTTCCTGTGATCTGGGAAGGCAAAGAAATATAAATTCGGGGAATTTTCCCTGTAGAAGTATTTAAAAACACCTCCTTGGTGCCGTCTTTGGAATTTGCATCACAGTTTATGATGACAGAACGGTATTCAGAAAAGTATTGTTTCAGCCCTTCAGCAGCTTGCTTAACCACAAATCCGATAGTATCTGCTTCATTATAAGAAGGAATACCTACAATTATCTCTGCCTCTTTTACCTCTTGGGGATTTATTTCAATTCCGATTATCTCTGCCATAGAACACTTTATATTATCATACATCTTGGATTTTGGCCACATCTAGTTTAAGAGACAACTCATCTAATTGCGCGGCTGTCACAGGAGAAGGGGCATCGGATAAAAGACAGCTAGCTTTTTGTGTCTTAGGAAAGGCAATTACATCTCTAATGCTTTCACACCCACAAAGTAACATAAGTAAGCGGTCAAACCCAAAGGCAATACCCCCATGGGGAGGAGCACCATAATTCAAGGCTTCTAAAAGGAAGCCAAATTTTTCGGTAACCTCCCTTTCCGAAAGTTCAATAATTTTGAAAACCAACTCTTGAATATTCTTACGGTGAATACGGATACTACCTCCTCCAATCTCCGTCCCATTCAAAACAATGTCATAAGAATGTGCTTTAACCTTTTCAGGGTGCTCAGGCAAGTAAATCAAGTCTTCTTCTTTAGGCATGGTAAAAGGATGATGAACGGTTTGCCATCTTTCTTCAATAGCGTCATATTCAAACATGGGAAACTCTGTAATCCAGCAGAAACAAAGGGCGTCTTCAGGGATTAAATCCATTTTTCTAGCCAATTCAACCCTTAGGTTAGCCAATGCCTCATGGACAATTTGAGGCTCATCAGCCACAAAAAATACCAAATCACCATCTTTCATTTTAAGGCGGTGTGCAAGGGCATTTTTCTCTTCCTCAGAGAAAAATTTAACAATTGGGGATTGCCATTCTGCACCCTTTACCTTTATCCACGCCAAACCCTTTGCCCCAAATTCTAGCACAAATTTAGTTAAATCATCAATTTCTTTGCGCGAAAGAACACTCCCTTTCTTTAAATTAATGGCCTTTATGATGCCTCCTTTTTTTACCACAGAGGCAAAGACTTCAAACTTTGATTTAGTCATAATATCGGTAATTTCTTGCAATTCAAGGCCAAAACGCAAATCAGGTCTATCTGTGCCATAACGAGCCAATGCTTCAGCATAGGTGAGTTTGGGAAAGGGGGTAGATGGTGTCTTCCCAAATACTCTTTTACAAAGATAAACCAATAATTGTTCTGAGATTTCCATCACATCTTCTTCATTTACAAAAGACATTTCCATATCTATTTGGGTAAACTCAGGTTGTCTGTCTGCTCTGAGGTCTTCATCTCTGAAACATCGCACAATTTGAAAATATCTATCAAAACCACTTATCATCAGCATTTGTTTAAACAATTGGGGTGATTGCGGAAGGGCATAAAACTTGCCTGGATGCAAGCGGCTGGGAACCAAAAAATCACGTGCCCCTTCAGGAGTGCTTTTGGTCAAAAAAGGTGTTTCTATCTCTAAAAATCCATGTTCACTCAAGAATTGTCTCACTGCTTGGGCAGATTCATGGCGTTTAATGAAATTATGCATTAAGCAAGGACGTCTTAAGTCTAAATAACGAAAATTTAGACGAACAGCTTCTCCTATTTGAACATGGTCCTCAATTAAAATGGGCAATGAAGGAGAGGTATTTAATATTTTTATTTCATTGACCGCTACTTCAAAATAGCCTGTAGCTAATTTAGGATTTTCCATACCTTGGGGGCGATGTCTCACCCTTCCTTTTACGGCAATAACCCATTCTGCCCTTAAATAATCCGCCCTTTCATGAGCTTGTTTACTAATAGATGGGTCAAAGACTACCTGTACCAAACCTGTTCTATCTCTCAAATCAACAAAAATAACACCCCCATGATCTCGTCGCCTTTGAACCCAGCCCATCAAAATGACTTCTTTCTTTAAGTCTTTCTCTGTTATGGCAGCACAAAAATGGGTCCTCTTCCAGTCTCCCAGAGAATCTATATCCAATTTTACCTCCTTAACCATTTCAATAACTCAGATAATCCTTCTTGAGGCATAATATTCACTTTTATTTGTTGTTTGGTATCCATATGGCGCAAAATGGCCTTTTTTTCTTTTATCTCATTCTCACCAATAATCAATGCCAAAATAGCGTGAAGGGCATTAGCACGATTCAATTGGGATTTTAAACTTCCTAAGCGATAATCTATTTCTGTATAAATACCCCTTCGCCTCAGCGTAATCGCCCAATCAAGACCAAACTTAATTGCCTTTTCTCCCAAAAGAGCCAAAAAAACAGGTCTGGTTTCTTCTATAACATCAGGCACACAAGGTAATAATCTATCACTCCCAATGGCAAAACCTATAGCAGGAGTAGGTTTACCTCCTAATTCCTGTACAAGATTATCATATCTACCTCCACCAGCTACTGCATTTTGAGCACCAATATCAGGAATAATGACTTCAAAAGTAGTTCTAGTATAATAATCCAAACCCCGAACTAATCTAGGGTTTAAAATAAATTTGATATCTAAGTGGGAAAGATATAACTTAAGAGTTTCAAAATGGTGTTTACACTCGGGACATAGATAATCAGTGATTAAAGGTGCCTCTTTTAACACTTGTTGGCAACTTAATACTTTACAGTCAAACACCCTCAAGGGATTCAGGCTGGATCTCCTTTGACAATCAGGACAAAGCTCAGAATATTTTTGGCTTAAATAATGGTGTAAGGATTGCTTAAAGTCTTTCCGACATCTTTGACATCCCAGAGAATTCAAATGAATTTCATAATTAGATATCTTTAGAGATGCTAAAATGGTATTGAGAGTAAGGATTATTTCTGCATCAACTACCGGGGAATCAAAACCAAAAATTTCTGCATCTATTTGCCAGAACTGCCGATATCGGCCTCTTTGTGGCCGTTCTCGGCGAAACATAGGACCAATGGTAAATAACTTAGCATTTTTAGGTTGATGATAAAGACTGTGCTGAATAAATGCCCTTACCACTGAAGCCGTAGCCTCAGGCCGAAGAGTGAGATACTCTCCATTTCTGTCTATAAAGGTATACATTTCCTTTTCAACAATATCTGTACTCTCACCAATGCTTCTGGCAAAAAGGTTTGTTTTTTCTAAAATAGGCAACCTGATCTCTTTGAAACCAAAAAGGAGCAATATTTCTCTGGCTGTTTCTTCCATATAATTCCACTTTAGTGCCTCAGCAGGTAAGATATCTCTAAAACCTCTTATAGCTTGAATCTGCATTTATTCTTCCTATACCAAAGTAGATAAATCCCCTTGCTCTGAGTTCCTGGGGTTCATAAAGATTACGCCCATCAAAAATTACCTTTTCTTCCATTAATTCAGCCATACGGTCAAAATCAGGGCGGCGAAATTGATTCCATTCGGTAACCAGGACTAAAGCAGAAGCCTTTTTTAAGGCTGCATATGCATTTTCAGCATAGTGAATTCTATTCCCAAAGACTCTTTTTGCTTGAAACATAGCTACAGGATCAAAAACACTAATTTCAGTTCCTTCTGAAACCAAGCAGGAAATAATTTCAACAGATGGTGCTTCCCGTATATCATCAGTATTGGGTTTAAAAGATAATCCCCAAATAGCTATTTTTTTACCTTTTAGACCCCCTCTACTTTTAAAATAATGAATTATTTTTTCAACTAGTATCTTTTTTTGCCGTTCATTAACCGTTTTTACTGCCTTTAAAAGGACAGGATTAAACTCATGCTCTTCTGCCATGTGAATAAGAGCACTTAGGTCTTTGGGAAAACAAGAACCACCAAAGCCCACACCTGGATAAATAAAGTAAGGACCGATACGGTGGTCCGCACCGATACCCTTTCTAACTAAGTTTACATCTGCTCCCACTCTTTCACAGATATTGGCAATTTCATTGATAAAGGAAATCTTGGTAGCCAATATGCAATTAGCCACATATTTGGTCATCTCTGCACTACGAGGGTCCATGACCATTAATTTGTCTCTAGAACGAGCAAAAGGGGCATAAACTTGTTTCATGATTGCAGCTGTATGTCCATTATTAGTACCAATAATTATCCTATCAGGCTTCATGAAATCATTTACAGCATCACCCTCTTTAAGAAATTCAGGATTAGAAACTACATCAAACTCTAAGTTAACACCTCTATTTTTTAACTGTTGGTCAATGATGTGAGTCACTTTTTCATTAGTGCCCACAGGCACAGTAGATTTGATAGCAATAATCCGATAGTCATCCATTACTCTTCCAATTTCCTCTGCTACTTGATAGAGAGCGGTCAGATTACACCTTCCATCACTTCTAGAAGGTGTGCCCACTGCAATAAATATTATTAAACAATCCTTAATCCCTGTTGCTAAATCATCTGTAAAAAAAATACGTCCATCTTTTAAGTTCCTCTTTATTAAATCTTGTAAGCCTGGTTCATAAATGTGGATAATTCCTTTATTTAAATCTTCAATTGGGTCTTCTTTTCTGCCCACACAAATAACATTGTTCCCCATTTCTGCAAAACAGGCAGCAGTTACCAGACCGACATAGCCAGGTCCAATTACACAAAATTGCATTTATTTTACCAAGGAAGAGATTGATTTAAACTCAGGGGCTTGAGCTGTTTTCAATAAATCGAATAAAACAGTTTCCACGTTGGTAATGCATGCCCCCATGCTTCGCATTAACTCTAAGGCATTATGCATGTGAATAGGAGAACGAGAGGATACACATTCTATAGGTATAAATACTTGATAACCATTCTTTAAAAGGTCACGGCAAGTTTGAAAGACACAAACATGGGATTCTAGCCCGATTAGGATAACCTTTTTTTTACCTATTTTTTCTAAACAATCTTTAACTTCCGGAATATAACCAGAAAAAGAAAGCTTAGTAAAAATGTTGGCTTCATCCAGAAATGAATTTATTTCTGGCAAAGTAGGTCCTAACCCCTGAGGATACTGTTCAGTAGCTATTATAGGAAGTTTGAATACACTAAGTCCTTTAAGAAATCTTATGATCTCTTGGAATAATTGCTCTTTTCTACTCATGGCTTTAAAAAGTTCTGTTTGCATATCTACCACAAACACCACTGCTTCTTCTCTGTTTAAATACATAAAATCCTCCAAAGTTTTGGTTGATTTTAATCAAGAGATAGAGAATGTCAAGGGCGAAAGCTGATCGAACATTCCCCAAAAATTAGGTGTTAATCTTTAAAAACATTGATGCCTGCCGACAGGCAGGGATGAATTAAGGATTTTTGGCATTCAATAAGTGGAATAAGAAAATACTTCAAGGTTAACTTTCACCCACCTTCGATTTTTTAGGAGCACGCGGCACAGCGCTGTCAAAGCCTAAGCCCAAAAGGGTGCGAAAACGGAAAACGGCGTGCTAAACTAGGGAACAGGTTGGGTAAAGATAATATGCATCTGCTTTTTTCAACAGCCTGTAAAACTTTAACATGGTCACCTTTTAAATGAAGCTATTTTTTTAAAAATTTATTTTATTTTACTCCATTTGTGGGTTTTTTAAGTTATCACGGAGTTTGGGTTTTTGCTATCTTGACAACTGGTGCAGTATGTAGAATTTTTCAATATGCTCAAAATTGGCTGTTGTGGTTTCCCGGTGGCCCAAGAAAGATATTTTAAACAATTCTCTACTATTGAAATCCAACAGAGTTTCTATCGCACCCTGGGGGTCAAACAGGTTGAAAATTGGCGTAAAAAAGCACCAATATATTTTGAGTTTGTGCTCAAGGCTCCCCAGTACATCACTCATTTTCCTAATAGTCCTACCTATCGCCGGGCAGACTTAGCTCAAGAAAAGAGAAAATACTGTGGTGGTTTTAAATTAAATACTGTTATAAAACAGATAATGGAAACATTTTTTGATAGAGCTGCTATACTTAAGGCTAAAAAGTTTGTTTTTCAAACACCTGCTTCTTTTAAGCCTACTGCTGAAAACATAAATGCAATGAAGTGCTTTTTTAGCTACTATAAGGATAAAGGCGTCTTTATCTGGGAACCACGAGGAAAAGAATGGAAACCAGAAATCATTAAATCAATTTGCCAAAAATTAAACCTGATCCACGCTGTTGACCCATTTTTATATGGTCCACCGGTTTGGGGAAATTTTGTCTATTTTAGAATGCATGGTAATTTAAGGAATTATAAATATTGTTATTCAGATGGAGAACTAAGGGAACTCTTAAACATAGCCGGCTCCTCTGGTTACATCATGTTCAACAATGCTGAGATGTATAAAAACGCTTTAAGACTTAAAGAAATGTTAAAAGAATTGGAATAACTCAGCCTTGAAAATCAATCCGGGATTTTGTGGTTAATCTCAGCAAGTTTCAGCAAACGGTAAAAATACTGCCTTTTTACGCCACACCTTTGGGCAGCCTGTGAAATATTACCGCCGGATTGAGCCAGGATATGATTTAGATATCTATGATAAAAATTCCGCAAAACTTGCTTTTTGGCTTTTTTAAATGGGAGGGATAAGATTTCGTTAAAAGAAGGTTGAGACTTCAATGTAGCTAAAGGCTCAATATCTGTTAACTCTATATATTCACCTTGGCAAAGAATCACAGCGCGTTCAATTACATTTTCTAACTCCCGAATATTGCCAGGCCAGTCCCTGGCAACCAAATTTTTCATAGCCGCCTTTGAAAATCCTCGAATGTGTTTGTTATTAAGCGTAGCATACTTTTCCAGAAAATGATGAGATAGAATGGGAATTACTTCCCTTCTTTCTCGTAAGGGAGGAAGATGGATGCGAATGACATTAAGTCGATAAAAAAGGTCTTCCCTGAATTTGCCTTGTTTAACTAATTCTTCCAGGTCTTTGTTACTAGCGGCTATCACCCTAACATTTACCTTTTTTATCTTAGTGCTTCCTAATGGTCGAAACTCTCCTTCCTGTAAAAAACGTAACAACTTTGTTTGTACAAGTTTACTTAAATCAGCTACTTCGTCAAGAAAAAGTGTCCCCTCGTTGGCTTCTTCTACCAGGCCCTTTTTATTCTGGATTGCCCCAGAAAAAGAGCCCTTAACATGGCCAAATAATTCAGTTTCGATCAGTGTTTCAGGAACAGCACTACAGTTTACAGCTACAAAAAGACCTTTGCGCAGACTGTGTTTATGAATAGACCGTGCCACCAGCTCCTTACCTGTGCCTGTTTCTCCGGTAATGATCACAGGAGCCGTTGTTTTTGCCACTTGCAAAATATACTTATAAACAGATTGCATAAGAGAATTTTTACCGATAATAAAGTCGGCGTCTTTTTCTCGGTTTAACTCTGCCTTTAATATTCTGTTTTCTCTTTTTAATTTTTGGACTTCCATGACCCGATGAATGGTAAGCAGGAGTTGCTCTTGGCGAAAGGGTTTGGTAACAAAATCATAGGCTCCTATCTTCATAGCCTCCACCGCTGATTCAATGGTGCCATAGGCAGTTATAATAATTACACCAATGTCAGGTTCAATAGCCTTGATTTGTCTTAAAACTTCCATCCCGTTTAAGCCAGGCATTCTTAGGTCAAGTAAGACTAAATCAAAATATTCCTTTTTAATGAGCTTGACTACCTCTTCAGGATGAGATGTAGTTATAATATGGTATTCTGTTTTGGTTTTGATAATCCTTTCTAAAAGCCTTAACATATCTACTTCGTCATCTACAGCCAATATTTTACCTGGCATATTGTCCTCCTCTAAGTGGCAAGTCAATGATGAAGGTAGCCCCCTTGTTTTCTTCGCTTTCACAACGAATCCGCCCATTGTACTTACTAATAATACTATAGCTGATAGACAACCCCAGACCTGTGCCTTTCCCCTCAGGCTTGGTGGTAAAAAAGGGATCAAAAATCTTGCCTAAATCTTGTTCTTTAATGCCACAACCTGTATCCTGAAACAGAATTTCTATAGCTTGATGCTCGCTCAATCGTGTGGTGATGAATAATTCCCCTCCATCTGGCATAGCATCTATAGCATTGATAATCAGGTTTAAAAATACCTGTTGGAGCTGTTTTTTATCCCCTCGGGCCAAAGAAGGCAAAGATTTGGCAAGTTTTGTTTTCATCTGGATATTGTTCATTTCTAAGGTATGTCTGACAATATTAATAACTTCTTTAATTGCTTCGTTAATGTCTATTTTTTCAGTTAACTCTTCAGTGGGACGAGCAAAATTAAGCAAGTTTTGCACTATTGACTTGCAGTGTAAGGCATGTTTGAGAATCAATTTTATATCTTGATATGCTTGTGTTTCTTTTGGGGTATTTTCTAAAAGCAACTCGCCAAATCCAATAATGATGCCCAAGGGATTATTGATTTCATGAGCAACACCTGCTGCCAGTGTACCTAAAAAAGCCATTTTTTCAGCATTACTTAGTTGTTCTTGAACAAGCTTTTCTTTAGTAATATCACGGGCAATACAAAGGATCTCTTTTATCTCCTTCCCCAAATAGAGGGGCATTAACTTTGTATTTAACCAATGCGGTTTACCATTTATTTTTACAATATGTTCTTTCACAATACTCTGTTTAGTAGCATAAAGCTGATTTAAACAATCTATTATTGTATTTGTAGGCCATTGCATAATTACATTAAAAGCTTGACCATGAAGCAAGGCAGGCTTCTTTTTGAAAAATGAGGCAGTGGCTTGATTAAAAGAGACGATATTGCCGAACATATCCAAAGTCAAAATCAAGTCATCAGCACTTTCTATTAAAAGCCGATATTTTTCCTCGGATTTCTTTAAGACCTCGGTCTTTTTTTCCACCTCTTGCTTTAAAGTTTCTCTAAACCGTCTTTCCAATAAAAAGGCAAATATACCCAATCCACTAAGGGCAAAGACCAGACTACCCTGGATAAAAAATTGCTTTAAATAAAGGCGATGAATTACTGCATTGACTTCCCTTTTAGGCGCACATACGGCTACTGACCAGATGTGATGGGTATAGGGAATATGAACAGGCGTATAGACTACGATCTTTTTGACATAACCCTTTAAATTCCGGTGCCACAGAGAAGTATATTCTCCTGTGCCCTCTTTTCCTTGTAACATTTCCTGGCGCTGGATTTCGTTTATCTTTTTAAAGTAAAAATCAGGGGCCTTTTCCTGCCTTGCCTTAAATGCATTTTGACCAATAAAGCTCCTGATAGGGTGATAAATAAAATAGCCATTTTCATCTATGACCCAGGCATAGCCTGTTTTCCCTGAACGGATATCTTCCACATACCTTTTTGCCAACAACCCAGCATTAACAACAGAAACAATAGATTTTTCTCCCAAGGGCTCAGAGAGGATAATCCATGGTCTTGACAAAACCACGCTCACTCCATTTCCCTTTTGCTCTAAGGCTAGAGATGCCATCTTTGGACTTATTTCACCCTGTGAGGACAAAATATGACCCTTTTTGTCTAAGATAGCTAGTCCTCTTATACCGAATTTCTGGATATGGGAAAGGATAGTTTTAAGCAGCTTAGGAGACACATTCCCATTGGGATATAATTCTTTTATAGTGAACAATTGTTCTATTAACACATTAAACCCATTTTTTATTCCTTGGGCTGCCTGACGAGCAAGGAGTAATTGTTGATGGTTAAACTGGTTAACAATGATATCATTTAATTCCTGGGCAGAACGGATACCTAAGATAAAGGCAGTCACTAAAAGAAAAAATGCACATAAGGTAATAGTTAAAAATGCCCTCCTTGACCAATATCCCACATTAGATTTTTATAATATTTCAGTAAGAGAATCAACTTATTTAGCCATTATAAGAGGTCTTAAGATGGCAAATATAAACTCTAAGGTTAAGATAAATAACAGTCCCCTATAAGCCCCTTTGGAACGAGGTATTGCAAATACGATGCTAAGAAACGGTGTAAGGGCCAGGATAACAATGCCCAACATGCTTAGGCAATCCATGCGATTTAAATTGGTTAAAAACCAGTTATAACCACTGATCTTAACTCCCTTTGTTTCTTCCCAAAATTTACTGGCTGAGTGTCCCCAATGGGCAATGGCCGATTGAGTATCCACATACGAACTTAGGTTAAATAGGTAAAGTAAACCAAAGATCACCATTACTATTAAACCTATCAAAGTAAAAACTTCCATTACTTTGGCAAAGGTCTTATTCATAGGATCAATATGGACTTCTTCTTTACGCATGAGTTACCTCCTTTTAAGCTTTAAAATATACCCAGTCCCCGTAAACCTTTATAAACATTGAGGAGTGCTGCAAAGAGCATAATGCCCATTACTAAATATTTAACAAAAGCAGGCTTTGCCCTTACTGCTAACCGTGCCCCTATCCTTGCCCCAATAGTGATCCCTACTACCGAAGGGACAACGATCAGAGGTAACATAGCTCCCTTGGCCATATAAATCCAAGCCGCGGCGGCGTCATTTACCGTAATAACCGCCATACTAGTGGCCACCGCTACCTTAATAGGTGCCCCCATAATGAGATTTAATACAGGCACATTGGCCCAGCCTGCTCCTAAACCAAACATGCCAGCAATGAACCCTACCACTGAAAAACAAAGGATGCCTATAGGTAATTTTGTGGTCTTGTATTCTAATATTTTGTTAACGCTAGGTTCATACCAAGCCCCGGTTAATCCCAACTTTTTAGAAAGCACATCTACTTCTTTTACTTCAGGAAACTCTATCCTCTTGGAAGTAGCCATAACAAAGAATATCAAGAGTAAAACCAGGCCTAAGGCAATAGTGATATAATATTTTCCTGAAGGAAAGGCATTGGTAATCCATAGTCCTACAATGCCACCTATGATGGAAGTGACCATAGATATGCATACAACAGGAGCCATAATCTTGATATTTGCCAAACCTCTTTTAATAAATTGAGGAGCTGAAGATAAGGCACTAGTTAAGGCCATAATTAGACCTGCTCCTCTTATAAAATCTACACTAAATGGAAAAAATGCAGTAGATAATGGAACAAACAAAACCCCTCCACCAACACCTGAAAGAGGCGCAATTATACCAATAATAAATGTAAAAACAAATAGAATAATGGGCCATACCCACCAGCTTATAGGATCCATATTTCCCTCCTTTAAACTTTATCTTAATTAGGCACTATCAATACCGCACAGGGAGCATGTCCAGCCACCCTTTCTGTTACACTTCCCATAAGTAATCTCTTTAATCCACTCCGGCCATAACGTCCCATGATAATCACATTTGTATCCCTTTTCTTAGCTACTTCTACAATCTTTTCCCAAGGTTCTCCCTTCTCCACTATGGTCTCAACTTGAATATCTTTAGCCAATGCCTTTTGTTTCGCTTCGGCTACTATCCTCTCTGCCTCTTTTTCGTACGCGGCTGGTCTAGCCGGTTTAACTACACAAATTATTCCCAGGTTAGATTTACATACATCGGCTGCCCTGAGAGCTTCCTCCAATGCCACATTACTGTTTTCAGACCCATCTGTAGCCAAGAGAATTCGCTCCCAACCAAACTTAATATGGGGTGGGATTACCAATGTTGGACAGGAGGCATACCCTATGACCCTTGCCGCCACACTTCCCAATAAAAGCCTTTTTAAGCCCGATCTTCCATGAGTACCTATAACAATAGCATCTGCCCCTTCCTTTTCTGATAAATCCACAATCACTTTATAGGGCTGCTCTGCATGGTGGATTATGATCTTATGCGGAATATTTTCCTCTTTAGCTCGATTTCCCAATCGTTCCAAAACAGAATATCTTTCTCTCTCTATCCTCTCTACTGCATCCAGAGCAGTAGCTATAATCTCTGGATTCACCCTGATGACCGAAACAATAAAAAGGAAGCTCTTACAAAATTTGGCCAAACGAAATGCCGTTTCTACCGCCTCCATACTTACTTCCGAAGTATCCGTACCCACAATTATTTTTTCATACTTTCCTAAAGGACATAATCGACACGCTTCTAAGAGCATTGTTGCCTCCTTTTTATTTATCCCCTCCGGGGTACCAGTGTTCCTGGGCAGGGAACACTTTGGGTAACCCGGTGGGAAATTACATGGTGAACTTTACCATTGTTCCATATCCAGCAAAACTCATGCCAAATAAACAATCAAGCTAACTTTGTAAAAATTGGGTAAAGCACAGGGAAGTGTCATTTTTTAGGATACAATTTGTAAACTTTTTGTTGACAGTTTTCCCATCAAGGAGAATCCTATTGACTAGTATTGATAAAAATTATAATTTTTAAACATGATAAAAAGGAACCTTTTGTGGGTTATATCTCTTTCAATATTATGGATATTTTCTTCAGGGATTGCCCTTTCTCAACAACCTGTGAAGTTGGCTATTCTGCCATTTAAAATCTATTCTTCTGAAGACCTTACCTATCTTCAACAAGGGCTATGTGTAATGTTAAAATCTAGACTTTCTTTGGAGAGACATATTGAGATAGTTGATATAGATAAAAAGGCCTCAAAAGAGTTAAAGGATGTAAATAAACTAGCAAAGGAGTTCAATCTAGACTATGTTCTATCTGGCAGTCTAACCATGTTTGGGAACAGTGCCAGTATTGATCTCAAGCTTACTAATATAGAGCAAAAAAAGGTTACTCCCTTTTTTGCGGAATGTTCTAGCCTAAATGAAGTAATCCCAAAAATAGCAAAACTGTCAACAGATATAATTGGGACTATAATCCCATCGCTAAAAAAGGAGGTAGCCAGGCCTTTACCGGTGGAAAGTCCTGAAAAAAGTGAAATAAGCCCACCTATTGTCCCAAAGATTGGAAAAACCCTATTTTATATAACTTTTATTACAAAACCAAATAGACCTCAAACATATCATCTATTTTTTTCTGATAAACCACAAGTCAAGGGAGGGGACCCCATCGTTGATGAAGAAGATATAGAAGAGCCTAATTTCCCTGAATACAGACGGGCAGGAGAGATGGAAACACAAGGCCTAGATTTAGGTAAGGTCAGTGTTAAAGAGAAAACGAATTTTGTCTTTGATGTTACTGGTTTTATCCATGACCATTCCTCAAAATGCTATTTTTTGGCAGTAAAAAGAGAAGGAGCTGATTATTTTGTGCCCATGGAGACTTGGTTTAACAGAAAGGGAAAGGTTTCAGGCAAGACTAAAATTGTCTTTCAAACAGGTATTTTGGGTAGCTTCTTGGACCAAAAATTCCGTATTAAAGAAGATACCTTAGAATTTAGCATTAAGAGTCCTGAATAGATAAAACTCGTACTACTCAATGCAATTTGGCTAGTTGGCAGTGCCTTGTATCTCACACCCCTAAGGTTTTAATCCCATACTTTCCTTTATAAAGGCAGTTATGATGTCAAATAAGGCCACAATACCAATTATCTTTCCTCCTTCACTTACAAAAACCCTTGCAATATTAAATTTAGCCATCAATTTTACAATGTGCTCTATGTCCATATCTTTGTCAATACAAACCACGGGTCTTGTTGTAATTTCTTCTACCTTGGTTTTACCTAAGTCTAGCCCTTTACCGATAGCCTTAAAGACTATATCCCTTATCGTAAGTATTCCATAAACATTCCTTTCATCCTTAGGCCTTACTACCAAAGACCTAATTCTTTTGTCAATAAGCTTTTCTAAGGCCTCATAAATAAAGGCTTCAGGTTCTATGTATTCTATTTTCTTAGTCATTATTTCTTGTGCTCTCATATCTCCTCCTTAAGATTTTTAAAGATTTTTACAATTTTTTAAGATGCAATTATCATGCCTTAAATTGCCCTTGAATAAATTAGCCATTTGATGTACCTTCCGAGTGAGCTTAAAACGTTAATGTATGGCATGATTCTTGCCCAAATTAAAAATTTGTTTTCAGGAGGGAAAAAATGAAACGTGTTTTTAGTTTTTTGTTTATTATTACTTTTTTGGGAGTAAATTTAGCCTATGGATATCGGATCCAAGTTTCTAAAGATACTTGGGCTGATTTTGCTATAAGGGGGCAGTTGTTTTATTTCAATATGGATAAAAGAAGTGATGAGATAGATTACCGTCAAAACTATTTTGAAATGACAGAGGCAGAGTTTTATGTTAAAGGTCAAATTAACAAATTAGTTCAATTCTTTACCCAATGGGAGAATTATTATAAACCATACAAACTAAGTGGGAAAAAAAGAGAGGATAGCACTAAAGCTTTTATGAAAGAGACGGGGGTAAATCTTATATTCTGTCCTGAGTTTATGATAAGGTTTGGCAGGCAGCGTATACCTGTTAGCAGATATCAGCAAAGGTCTGATTACAAAAAACTCATTCCTACTGACTATTTTTATAGATATGATATCCATAGCGTATTTAAAGGTAATGTCAATAAATATCTTAACACAAAAGAAACCTGTCTTCAAATTAGACATC
>Ga0190304_1000660_pt1 | contig 15988 bp, 17 predicted proteins | sample 48700712_MG_FD_161670 | JGI IMG/M metagenome (GOLD analysis project Ga0190304, IMG submission 161670) | Hydrothermal vent sediment bacterial communities from Southern Trench, Guaymas Basin, Mexico - 4870-07-1--2_MG | ecosystem: Environmental > Aquatic > Marine > Hydrothermal vents > Sediment ... | reverse complement strand
ACCACTACTGCTACTGAACTTAATATATTAGATGGAGCTACTTTATCTACTACTGAACTTAATATATTAGATGGGATAACTTCTACTACTACAGAATTAAATAAATTAGATGGATTCACTGGAGCCTATACCGATTTAAATTACGCCAAAGATTTAAAAGCTACTGGTGTAACTACTACTGAATTTGGTATGTTAGATGGAATAATTTCTAATATACAAGCTCAATTTGATAATTTTGCCGCTTCAAATTCTTCAACAATTATAAAAAGAGCAGATTATGTTTTAGCTTCTCCTGTATCTGTAATAGATATTCCAGCAAGTCTTGAATTTAATTCTGCAAATGATGCTTTAATTATATTTGAAAATTATATTTATTTATTAAGGAAAGGAACAGATTATATCGTAAATAGTAGTAGTTCAATTGAAACTACAGGAGCAAATTTTATTGCTGGTGAATATAATTTTGTAGTATTTAAAAATATTCAACAAGAAGAATCTTTACCTTCTGATATTTCTACACATATTGCTGTAACTAATCCTCATAGTTCTACAATGGATAATACGGCGAATAGACTTGTATTGCGTGGAAATAATGGAGAATTTTCAGCTGGTGCAATAACTTGTAGTGCAATTAATTTAAGCGGAACGTTTAAATTAAGTGATGTTGTAGTAACTGCTACTGCATCTGAATTAAATATAGCAGATGGTTTAACTGTAACTACTACTGAATTAAATAAGTTAGATGGTTTAACTGTAACTGCAACTGAATTAAATACATTAAGTGGATTAACTGCTAGTACGTCTGAATTAAATAAGCTAGATGGATTTACTGGAGCTTATACTGATCTTAACTATGCCAAAGATTTAAAAGCTACTGGCGTGACTACTACTGAATTTGGTATATTGAGTGGCTTAACTACCAGTACTACTGAATTAAATTATGTAGATGGGGTTACTTCTAATATTCAGACTCAACTAAATGGTAAGCTACCTTCAGATGGAAATGCTGCAACAGCTACACTTGCAGCTAATTCAACATTAGCTGGCGGTTTAGCTATTTCGACAAGTGATAGAAATAACGTAGCAAATCAAATAGTTAGAACTAATTCAAGTGGCTATGCTCGATTTGGATGGATTAATACTACATCTGGAATTGCTTCAGGAACTCCAACTAGAATTTATTGTTCACAAGATGATTATTTACGTTATTACTCACCTGCATCTTTAGCTCCTTATATTCTTAATCAAGGCTCAACAAAAAATTCTCATACACATAGTTATTTACCTTTAACTGGTGGTACAGTTACAGGTACATTATCATTGAATCGTATAGGAAGTAGAGGAACTGAAATATATATAGGTGCTGGTGAAGCATTAGGAAGTATGAGTGGGTCAGCTGAAGCTGTGTATATAGCTGGGGAAAATGGAGTTATTATTAGTTCGTCATCTGATAATTTAACTTCTGGACTTAATCATACCACAACGCTTATAGATTCTTCTGGAAATGCTACTTTTTGTGGACATATAACAGGTACTGCTGTTTATGGTGCAGTGGGTAATGATATTGTTGATTGGATTGAAGCTCCTAATAATTGGAAATATGGGTATGCTCATATTGTAAATAATAATTATTATGGTATTCCTTCTGATACTTATTCTGTAGCAGCAGGAACAGAAACTAAAGATAAAATGCCACGAGCTATAGCAGGATTTATTCTTTGTTATGTAGATAACATATATAAAGTTAATACTAAATTAACATATAAAAAAAATGGTATATTAACTAAAAAGAGGTGGTGGATGAGAAAGCCTATAATTGCTGAATATTATATGCAAATAAAAAGTAATAAATGGAATGAAGTTCAAGTAAATGGACGTCATATTGTAAGAGTGGTAAAATAATGGCAGGTGAAACATTATTTAGTGGATTTTCTCAAAGTTATTGGGAATATATGATTGAACCTGCGGGGAACAGTGCCTATAAAAGATTAACTGGTACTCCATCTTGGTATCAAGCAGGTCACAGGCCATATGCTTATGTTAATTGGAGAAGTGCGGCGTGGGTTAATGATTCAGGAGACCTTTATTTACAGTATTATGATTATTCTTCTGCTGCATGGCAGACTTCTGTATCACATTCTTATAGTGATGGACAAGAAGGAAGTATTAGAGCAACAACAGCAGATGCATATCATGAACGATGGAGATTATATATAAATGCTACTGATGGTGATGGGAAAAATGATGTAGATGTTTTATACTGGAGAACTTATCCAGCAGCTTATCTTCAGCAAACTGATGGTTTATCAGCTGCGGGAAAATATGTTATGAAGCCAGATACTGCAAAAAAACAATATAGTAATCCAAGTGATGATGTATATGCACATGGTTCAAAAATATATGCAAGTGATTTTTTAATGGCTAGAGAATCAGTAGGAAGTTGGAATGATTATTCATAGGGAGGGAATAAATTATGGGATTTTTAGCAACTATACCAGGAAATGAAAATAAAACTCAAATAACAACACAATTATATTGTCGAATACAGCGAGCAGATTATTATTCAAAATGGGGCTTTATGAGAGTCGTAGTCTGTGGCTTCGCTCGATATGAGAGTGGCTTAAAAATGAAACTTAATGAGAATTATTATCGAACATTAACAGATGAGGCTATGAAAACTGCGAATATAAATTTTTTAGAATTAGAAGATGCAGGGGAATTGCTTATGTCAAAATCTCTTCCACTTGAAGCTCCTTATAATGAACCTATAGCTATGTTTAATCGAAGTTATAATTTTATTATTCCTGAAACTATAAATATTTATGATAATACTCAACTTTATACTTATTTATATAAAAGAATTAAAACTGATTCAATTTATTCTGATATTAAAGATTTATTAAAAGACCCAAGTTTAGAAATAATTAGTAAATATTAAAAATTTAGTAATAATAAGAGGAAAGAATGAAATTAGATTATATTAAAAAAGCAGCTATAGCAAATTATAGTTATGTCAAACGTTTTCAAATGGATACATTATCTAAAACAGTAAAAAAAGCAGTGGAAGATATTTCATTAAAAGAAAAAATATATGATAATGAAGTTAGATTTGCAGATAGAAAACGAATTGGATTTTGGCATAGAGTAGAAGGTATATTATTTGAAGACCACCTTACTACTTATGTTGTTTTTATGGCAACTAATGATTGGCAGGATTGGATAACTAATTTTAATTTCTTTAAAAAAAGTATTCCTTTTAAAACAAATAAAAAAACAAAGGTACATGGTGGATATTTAGATAGATATATTTTAGATAAAGTACGAACAAAAATTTTGCTTTATGTTGCTAATTCAAATAAAAAAAATATAATTGTAACTGGTTATTCTATGGGCGGTGGATTAGCTCCTATTTGTGCTTTAGATTTAGTAAATAATTTTAAAGATAAAACAGTTCATTGTGTTGCTATGGCTGGACCAAGGATTGGAAATAAACATTTTGTAGAAGAAATAGAAAAAAAATGTGACGTTATTAATTTTATATATGGAAATGATATAGTAACAAAGGTTCCATTAAAACTATTTGGTTTTAAACACATTAATAAAAAACATTATGGTCCTGAAAGAAAATGGTGGAAGTTAAGTATTAAACATCATATACCGAATAATTTATTTAATGAAGTTTTTGAAAATGCTAAAGGCGTGTAAAGTTAATATAAAAGAATTATAGCAAAGAGGAAATAAATATGGCTGATTCAAAATTACGAGATGGAACAAGTATTGGTGGAGTTATTTTTCAAACAGGTACTGTTGCCCCATCAGAAACTACTCGATTAAATTGTGAAGGATATTTTTATGCCACAAGGATATATAATGCTGTGTATAATGACCTTGCAGAGTATTTTGAAAGTGACGATGAATTTAATAAATTAAATTTAGTTTATGTATTAAACGAAAAAGGAAATGCAATTTGTTCTTATAAAAGAGCAGATAATAAATTTATAGGTATAGCATCTGATACTGCTGCAATTATTTTTAAACAAGAATTAAAACCAAAAGGTATAGTAATTGCTCTTAGTGGAACCGTTAAAGTAAAATATGATGGAGAGATTAATATTGGTGATGAAGTTGTATCATATATAAATGGTAGAGTAATAAAAGCCTCTGAAGAAGAAAAAACTATTAAAAGAGATACAATTATTGGCAAGGTAATAAAAATTCTTGAAAATGATTTAGTACTTGTTAAGGTATAAAAATGTTTTATAGTGTTAAAAATTACAGGCCACTTTTTATTTTAGAGAGGATAATAGAGGCTTGTAATCTTAGTCCTAAAGTTTTTATTGAACGATATTATAGTAATGAAATTAAAAACTATGAATTATATAAAGAAATTATTTCAAATTTTTTTTTACAAGATTTTTTGAAATCATTTCTTACTTATTTATATTCTCAAGATAAAGATGATATTGAAAAAACACTAAAAACAATTAGTTATTTTGTTTTAGAAAAAACAAAAGAAATAACAAAAGATTCTTCAACAAATTCTTATGTATTATTTTTATTGATGAAAAAAGATAATAGAAAAATAAAATATATAAACCCTAAAGAAAATAAAAAACCTAAGGTTCTTAAAATTACTAAATATGATAAAAATTGGGATAAAGATTTTAGAAAAGATATAGACAAAGTTATTCATTTATATTATCCAAATTTTGAGGAAACAATTAACTTAGAAGATTTTAAAAAGATTGATTTTAAAAAAGTTGACGAAGACTTTGTTAATAAAAATTTTCTTAATAAAGGTAAAGAAGAATATTCAAATTTTTTAAGAGACTATGCTTTTTTTATTATTCAGGAAAAAAATAATAAAGAATATATTACTAAGTTTTTTTTAATTCTTAATTTTGTTGCTGATGAAAGATTTTTTTATTCTTTTATTTTAGTTACTGATGAAATGTTAAAATATGTAAATGATGATGAAAAAAAATACGTTTATAAATATCAAAAACAAATACTTGATATGTATTTTTCTTTTAAAGATATTTTAGATAATGAATATTTTATTTTTTTAGCTAAAAAACGAATGGAATTAGATAAATTAAATTTAGAAAATAAGATATATAAAGAGCAAATTTTTAATAAAATACTTAAATATTTTGATATTCCTAGAAAAGATTGTGGTATAAAAAAAGCAGGGACTAAAAGAAAAGGAGATACAAATGCAGGGCTTGAATATTTTCCTAATATATTTTTAAAAGAAAATAAGAATTTAGATACATTAAAATTTAATTTAAACCTTAGAACCTTAATGGCTGGTTTTATTTGTATTGAATGGGTTAGGTTTTTTAATAAAAAAGGATTAGGTAGAAATAATAAAAATATTGAATATATTATTAAACATTTAGAAAATATAGTTAATATTTTTAAACAAAATCATAAAAAATTTCATCCCGCAGTTTTTCAAAGAGTTATATCTTTAATATATTTTAAAAATTCAATTAAAATAAAATATAGTATAAATAATGATAATAAATGGGATTTGGTTGAGTTATTAGAAGAATATGAAAAAGATATTTTATTTATATTAGAAAATCATTATTTTTTAGTAACTGGAGGCGAATTAAAAATATTTGAGATGCTAACTCAAATACAAATTATTTATAATGCATTACCAATATATAATTATAAAAACTTAAAAGGAATATATGAAAAATATATAAAATATTCAAGATTATTTAAAGTTTTTTCAGTTACAAATTTTGTTGATTCAATTTATAAATTTGAAAAAAATGAAAAATGTTCAACACTTGCTTCAGTAAAAACTAAAATAAAGAAAATAAGTTATACTAAGTATTGGGATAATACAATATTTAGTGCACAAGAATATGCATTTAATCAGCCTTCTTATGCTGTTTCATTAAAAAAGAATGATTATAGAAAAAAAGTGTTAAAAAAATTAATTATGTTAGGATTTTATAAGCTTCCATTTAGTGAAGACAATAAAGATTTAACTATATTTAAAATTAATGATGAATTAAAATTTAAGTATTTGTGGTAAAAAAAGAAGAGGAAATAATGATAAAAGATTTTAATAAAAGAATTAGTTCTTATGAATTGATTTTAACTGAAGATTGTAATTTACGCTGTAAGTATTGTTTTGATGATGCATTTTCTGACAGAACTCAATGTAAATATAATTATGTTATGGATATAAATATGATTGATGATATAATTAGCTTTATAGAAAAAACAAAAGATAGAACCAAGCCTTCTAAAATAATATTTTTTGGTGGTGAACCATTATTAAATTGGAATTTTATTAAAGAGTTTTTAGAAAAAGCAAAAGATAAAAATTATACTTATAGTATTAATACTAATGTTACATTATTAACTGATGAAATAATTGATGCTTTTATAAAATATAAAGTATTTCCAATACTTTCTTTAGATGGTGTAAAAGAAGCTCATGATAAAAATAGAATAGATAAAGTTAAAAAAGGAAGTTGGGAAAATATTATGAAAAAGCTTCCTCACATTTTGGCTAAGTTTAGAGGTGCTGGAGTTTATCCAACAGGATTAATGGTGGTTACAAATAATAACTTACATCTTATGGAAAAAAGTTATGAATTTTTAAATAGTTTAAAAATTAGAGTAAATATATTATTTAATGTGAATACAGTATATACTGATGGAGAATATGAATCAATTAGAAAACAATTAATAAGTTTATTTTTAATAAAGAAACTTCCTTTTTATGGAGATTTAGAAAAAAGAGTTTTAAATAAAAAGTTTCATGTTAAAAAAAATTATTGTGTTACTCCTGATAGTAGTGTTACTATTGCTCCGAATGGAAAACTTTTTTTCTGTCATCAATTAGTTCCAAAAATGAGTGAATTTTCTAAAACAAGTAAAGAATTTTATGGTGATATATATAATGGATTTTATAATGTTGATTATTTTAATAAGTTAAAGAAATTGACTAATATGGATTATGCAAATGAAACTTGCAAAAAATGTCGAGCTTTTCGTTGGTGTAAAAAAGGTTGTTTAGCAGCCAGAAGAATAGAAACTGGAAATTATGATGATCTTTTACCAACATTATGTAAAATACATTTATTAATTCATGATATTTTCTTAGGAGAAAAAAATGGCTTATAACGAAAGCTTTTATACTGATTGTACGGTTGGATATTATACATATGATGATACTTTTGATGATTGCCTTACAAGTTATTCTGATTATAGTGATTGTGAAGTAGTTTATTCTGATTATAGTGATTGTGAAGTAGTTTATTCTAATTATAGTGATTGTGAAGTAGTTTATTCTGATTATAGTAATTATTGTTCACAAAATTATGATGATTATGCTAATTATAATAATAGTTCTGGAAATTATTATGATTATGAAGATTGTGAAGTAAGTTATTCTAATTATCATGATTATTGTGAACAAAGTTATTATAATTATGAAGATTGTGAAGTAACTTATGGTGATGAATATAATGGATTTAGTTATTATGATTATGAAGATTGTGAAGTAAGTTATGATGATGAACATGATTTTTGTTTTATGACTTATTATGATTATGGAGATTGTGAAGTAAGTTATGATGATTATGGTGATTATTGTTTGGTAAGTTATGATGATTATGCTGATTATTGTACAGTAAGTTATTATGATGAACCTACTTGTGAAGTAAGTTATTATGATGAACTTAATTGTGAAGTAAGTTATTATGATGAACTTAATTGTGAAGTAAGTTATGATAATTATGCTAATGATTGTAGCACAAGTTATACATATACTAATCATGTAGATTATTCAAATTACGATAGTGGTTCTCCACAAAGCTTAACTTGGGGAGCTAATTGGAGTGGGGATACTATGGTAGCTACTTATATCTCTGACTCTATTAATGCATTAAAAGAAATTAGGGATAATATTGAACTTATTTCTTTTAATAAAGGTCAACAAGATGTTAGCTCTAGTAATGTATCATCTGAAACAGGAGATTCAGAAGATTCAAAATTTAATGCTAATGAAAAAGTTGATGATTTACAATATGATGCTATGAGAAATACATTAGAAGAACTTTATACTGCACTTACAGGAGTTGGAGCTGGATTAGAAGTAAAAGATTTGGGAGATAAAATAAAAAAAACAGAATGGGAAGCACTAAAAACTAAAGCAGATGATTTAATGGAATCATATATAGATTCATATAATAATACAGTTAGTTATAATATTGATGGTTATACTGATTATAATGAAAATATTCCAGGAGAATAAAAATAAAGAGAAAGGAAATATAAATGAGATGCACTTTTTGTGGTAAAGAAATAAATGATATTAAAACTAAAGTAGAATTAAAGGTTTCTTCAGAAAGATTACGAAAAGATGAAGTTTGGGAGCCTATCCCTAATATGAGAACTTTTTCTAAAGAAACTTTATGTGCAAAATGCTTTGCAAAATTTATTTCAGTTTTAAATACAGAAATGACAAAAAAAGTAGGGAATAAAATTGTTTAGTGAAATAAATACTTTAATTTTTAAAGTTACTAGAGACTGTAATTTACGATGTAAATATTGTTATGTTAAAAATAAAGATAATTTTAAGGGTGAGATTGTAAGTTTTGAAACTTTTAAAGATATCATAAATAGAGTAATTAATGATAGAAAAGATATGCCAAAAAAAAATGAACTTAATTTTGTTTTTCATGGTGGTGAACCTTTATTACTTGGAGCAGATAAGTTAAAACTTTATCTTGGATATGCTAGTCGTAAATTTTTAGATAATAATATACCATGTAGGTTTGCTATGCAAACTAATTTAACATTATTGTCAGAAGATATATTAATGGTTTTACATGAATATAATGTTAACTTAGGAGTTTCTTTTGATGGTATTAAAGAAGCTAACTGGGCTAGGAGTGCACAAAGTACTGATTATTTTGAAGAAAATTTTAAATTACTTAAAAAATATAATATTAGTTTTGGTTTTTTAATGGTAGTACATCAATTAAATTATACTAAAGTAAAAGAAAGTGTTAATTATTTAATTAATAAATATGATATAAAATCAATAAAAGTTAATTACGCTGAAGATGTACTTAATTTAGGCGGTAGTGAAATATCTGGTCATACATTTTTTATTAATGCATGGAAGCCATTACTTGATGCATTCATAACAGGTGAACATGCTGAGCTTATAGAATCAAACTTACAAAATATTTTAAATATGCATTTTAGAAATATTTTTAGTTCTGAAGGGCATATGCGAGTTTTTACTGGTAACTGTGGACAAAAGATTTGTGGTGGAGGAAAAAATATAATAGAAGTCGGACCAGATGGTAAAGCTCATTGTTGTGGTAGATATTCGGAAGATTATGAAGCTGCTTATATAGAACATGTTAATGATAAAGAATTTTTAAACTTAAGACAGTTAGGTAAATATTTTGAAATGGTAACTATTAAACATAAGATAATAAATGATTTAGGATGTGATTTATGCATAGCAGATGGTATTTGTGACCACGGTTGTATGGCATTTTATTATGATAAATTTGGAGAGTTTGGTATTAGACAAGATTTATCTTGTGAATTGTTTAAAGATTTAATTAATTATTTTGTTTTAAATGAACAAAAATTATTGGAGCGTTTATTTGATAGTAAAAAAAATAAAGATAATACTTGGTATTTTAATTTAGGAGTAAGAGTTAACGAAAAATTTTTACTTAATTCAGCACGTAGATTTCCAGAGTTTAATATAGGTATAGATAAAAAAAATAAATCAGGACATAATATTTTTATAAAAAAGAAGGGATAGAATGAATTTTATTATAACAACACATTGTAACAAAGGATGCCCATATTGTTTTGCGCATGAGAATAGAAAGCATGACCCAAATAGTTATATGGATATTGAAAAATTTAAAAGATTAGTAAAAAAATCTAAAGGCAGTAGAGTAAAATTATTAGGAGGAGAACCAACTGAGCATCCTCAATTTAAAGAAATTGTAGATTTTCTTATTTTAAATAAAATTCCTTTTACTTTAATTAGTAATTTTTTATTTAGTGAAGAAATCCTTAATATAATTTTAAATGCTATAAGTCGTGTCTCAGTGACATTTTTAGTAAATGCTACTGATTTAGATGTATCAGATAGAATGAAAAAATGGTCTTATAATTATAATACTATTTATAAAAAACTTTATAAAATGAATAAAGAAGAGGCAATATCTATAGGATTTACTTTATTTAAAAAAGACCTTAAATATTATTTAAATTATTTAGATTTTGTTAAAGAAAATATATTAAATATAGAAAGAATAAGATTAAGTATAGCTTTCCCTGGAAATAAAGAAGATAAAGGTAATTTCTTTGTTATTAATAATAAAGAAATTGGAAATATATTTTTAGGATTAATAAAAAAAATAATTAATATGGGGATTAGACCATCACTTGATTGTATTCTTTTTCCTTGTATGTTTAATAATAAAGAAGAATTTAAATTTGTAAAACGATTTTTAGATAAAACTAAATTTAAGTGTGGAGAAGGTGCTCCAACTGATCTTTTTCCTGATGAGACTATTAGTTATTGTTATCCGTTGAAAGAAGCTATTAAACTTGATTTTAATGATTACAATAATCCTAAGGCTGTTAATGAAAATTTACTTACTAAATATAAAATAATTGATAGTATTGTACAAAAACCAAAAGAATGTTTGGCATGTAATTTTTTTAAACAAGGAATGTGCGCAGGGCCTTGTTTAGGATTTTATGATTTATCAGAAATTAGTTTAGGAAGAGAAAAGTGATTTTAATTGCTGGACCATGTGTTATAGAAAGCGAAGAAGAATTAACAATAATTATAGAATCTATATTAAAGTCTATACAAGATAAAGATATAGATTTTTATTTTAAGGCTTCTTTTAAAAAAGATAATAGAACAGCATATTCTAGTTTTAATGGATTAAAAGAAGATATAGCTATTAATTTATTACGTAAAATAAAAGAAAAATATCATGTGAAGGTATGTACAGATGTGCATACTGTTTCTCAAATATCTAAACTTGATTTTGTTGATTTAATTCAAGTACCAGCTTTTTTAGCTAAACAACAATCATTATTATTAGCAATAGCTGAAAAACTAAGTGGCAGAAAAATTCATGTTAAGAAACCTCAATTTATTGCTCCTGAAGAAATTTCATTTATAGCTGAAATCTTACAGACAAAAATACGTAAAGATCAAATAATATTTTCTGATAGAGGAACTTGTTTAGGATATGATAAATATTTTATGGACCCTAGAAGTATTCCTATTATGAAAAAATATTCAGATTTTGTTTTATGGGATATTACTCATCCAACTAAAAATTATAAGTTTAATGGAGATGTTGAGGTATTAGCTGCATCAGCAATGGTAAGTGGAGCTAGTGGATTGTTTTTAGAAACTCATTATGATTGTAAGCATGCTTTATGCGATAAAGATACTATGCTACCTATTAGTAGATTACCTGCTTTAATAAATGAATGTTATAGCTTATATCAAAGGAAAAATAAAAATTAATACTAACGAAGTACGAATTGAAACAAGCACTTTATGTAATTTTTCTTGTAAGTTTTGTCCTAATAAAAATGGATTTAAGCGTAAGAAAGAAATTATGTCATTAGAGTTATTTACAAAGTTGTTATATAAAATTAAGGCAGAAGCTCCTGAAATTACTACTTGTACATTTTCTGGTATGGGTGAACCATTATTAGATAATACAATAGAAGATAAAATTAAGCTTGCAAAAAAATTACATTATAATATAATATTATTAACTAATGGGAGTCTCTTATCTTATAAAAAAATTAAAGATATAGATTTATTAAAAATAAGCTTTAGTACTTTTTCAAGAGAAAGATTTAAAAAACTTACTGGTAAAGATGATTTTTATATAGTTTTAGATAATATTTATCATGTTGCTAAAACACATAAAGTAATAATAACAGCGACTCTAACTGAAAATTTTGAAGAAGAAATTGAAGGATTAAAAAAATTATTTGATAATAAAGTTTATGCTTTAGAAATTTGGAAACCTCATAACTGGGGTAACTGGGGTAACTATCGTTTAATAAAAAGTCAACAAAAAAAACTTGTGGAAGGCCTAAAAACGGGTCAATTCAGGTTCAAGTTGATGGAACAATTAATATGTGTTGTTTTGATTTTAATGGGGAGTTATTTTTAGGTGATTTAAAAACTCAATCTTTAAATGAGATTTATTCTTCAAAAGAATTCTTAAGAATTAAAAAAGCACATGAAGGATTTAATAAAGAAGGATTGTTATGTGATTCTTGTGATCAGCTTATTGAAACAAAAGATATTATGCTTTATAATAGTCGTTTTGCTATAAATAAACGAATACATCAATTATCAACTACATTTAGGGAAATAGAATGAAAAAAATTATAGTAATTCCAGTTAGAATGAAATCTAAAAGATTAGCAAAAAAACCATTGTTACAAGTAAATGATAAAACAATAATTCAAATGGTTTATGAAAATGCAAAAACCACTAGTGCAGATGAAATTATAATAGCTTCAGAAGATTCTGAAATTATACAAGAAGCAAATAAAATAAAAGCAAAATCATTTAAGTCTTCTCCTAATCATAAAAATGGAACACTAAGAGTACAGGAAGTTATATCTACAGAATATCCAGATGCTGATTTTATTATTAATCTTCAGGGGGACGAGCCTCTTCTTTCTTCAAAATATTTAGATTTAATTTTTAATACTTTAGAAGAAGGTATCTATGATTGTGTTACTTTAATAACTAAGGTAAATAATGTTGAAGATATAATGAATCCTGATTCTGTAAAAGTAGTAACTGATTTAAGCAATAATATATTATATTTTTCAAGAGCAGTTATTCCATATAATTATAGTTCTAAGCATGAATTTTATAAGCATATAGGAGTATATGGTTTTTCTAAAAGGCTTCTTAAATTATATTCAAAACTACCATATAAACTTGAAGAACTTGAAGGATTAGAACAATTAAGAATATTAGAGAATGGAATTAAAATTCATGCAGTTGAAATTAAAGAAAATGTTATTAGTATTAATTCTTTAGATGATTATGAAAACTTAAAAAGGATTTGTAATGAATAAAAAATCTATTGATTTGGCATTTCAAAAAGAAATACAAAATTTAGTCTATATTAAAAATTCAATTGATTGTGATAAGATATTGGAAATTGCTCAGGTTATTAAAAATGCACCAGGAAATATCATTTTTTCTGGTATAGGTAAATCTGGCTTAGTAGCTAAAAAGATTGCTTCAGCACTCTCTACAGTAGGTCTCAAGACCTTTTTTGTGCATACTACTGAAGCTTTACATGGAGAATTAGGAATAATTAATGATAATGATATATTATTTTTAATTTCAAATAGTGGCAATACGAATGAATTAAAAGAATTAGTTAATAAATTACATAATAATACTGTTAAGATTATAGTTTTTACTGGAAATAAAGATTCTTTTCTTTATAAGGTAGCTGATATATCATTATTAATTGATACTGTAGAAGAAATATACCCAAAAGCTTCTGTGCCAACATGTTCTTCAGTTGCTAATTTAGTTGTTGGAGACGTCTTATTGTTTCTTTTAGCTACTGATAAAAATATTTCTAAGAAAGAGTTTCAAAAAATACATCCAGCTGGAGCACTTGGACAAGCATAAAATAAAATACATTGTTATTTTATAAGTAAAGTTAAGATTATGAATGGAATAGGTATTTATAATCTTGACTTTTTTTATCAAAAAACAGGCCAAGAGTTATTAAAAGAAAACATTACACGAATATTATTAACTGCTCCTGGTGAACGAGTAGGAAAACCATTTTTTGGTTCTCGTTTACGGGATTTTATTTTATCAAGTGTAGGTACAGAAGAAATAGAAGAAGAAATAATTAATGCAATAAGTAAATGGGAACCTAATGTATCTATAAATAAAGTATCTGTTATAAAAAAAACAGAAGAAGCAGTAGAGGTAGCGATTATGTTAACTGATATATCATCTCAAATTAATTTTTCATATGAGTTATTATTAAAATCATGACATTAAAAAAAAGAATACGTAAAAAATGGAATTCAGAAACTCTTTATGAAAATAAAAATGAATATACTATTTATTCTTTAGATGGAATGAATGTTATTCTTTCAGCAGATGAAAAACTTTTAAGAGACTATAAAAAAAAATATAGAAAAGGCCAAATAAAAGACATAGAAGATGAATATGAAATTGCTTTATTAAGCAAAATGAAAGATGCATTAAAAATATCTATTTCACCATATTTATATTATGTTATGTGGAGTAAATAATGAGTGATAAATTTAGCAAAATGCCAAGAATAACATATAGCGGTTTAGATTATAATACTATTATGGAAGATATTATAGAGATAGTAAAAGATAATCCAGAGTATAACGAAAGCTTAGGAGATTTTTTTAGCTCAAATGCTGGGAGAATGATTATAGAGTTATTTGCTTATATTACAGATCAATTAGCTACTCGTATAGATTGGATAGCGAATGAAAACTTTATTTCTACTGCTACAGAAAAAAAATCTATTATTCGATTATTAAAACTTATTGGATATTCTTTTTCTTTGACTTCACCTGCAAAAGTTAAATTTTCAATAAATGGTCCTAGTAGTGATTTTTCTTTTAAAGAAGAATGTACTGATTTTTCTAATAATTCTAACGTAAGACCGTTCTTTATAAAAGCATTAGACAATAATGGAAACTCAACCATATTTGAAGCAGTTAATTATTCTTCTGAAAATGAAATAAATTATCAAGATAGACTTATTGTTATTCCTGAGGATGGAGCTATATTTTCTCAGGGAGAAACAAAAATTTATAATTATGTAAAACAAAATAATAGTGGAGAAACATTTACTTTATCAGAAGATAATATATTACAAAACAGTATAGTTATTTGTAAGATAGATGAATTAACTGGTTTTGGTGAAAAATTAATTCAAGTTAATTCATTTCTTGAGCCAAAAGCACAAAGTACATCAGAAAGTGGACAACCAGCTTATAAGCTTTCTGTTAATGAAAATAATTTTATTACTGTAGAATTTCCTTCTTCAAGTATTGTTCCTATAGAAGGAAAACGATTAGGGCCTGGAGAAAAAATTAGAGTATATTATAGAGTAGGGAATGGAAAAATCGGGAATATCCCAGCTTATTCTGTTAATACTTCTAAAAAACTTACAGTATATTATGAAAATGGTACTTCAGAAAGTCTTTTGGTTTCATTTATTAATAATTTTTCTGGTTATGGTGGAACAAATGCTGAAACTGTTGAACATGCAATAACCCAAGCGCCATTAGAAATTCAAACAATAAAAAAAGCAGTAACAGAAACAGACTATGATGCTTTATTACAAGCAAATCCTTCAATAATAAAATCTCGTTCAATTGGGTATAGTAATGATTTAGCTTCTTCTTCTACTTTATATGATAAATATGGAACTTTTATTAAACCTTTTGAAGTTTGGAATTTTATAGCAGAAGCAAAAGAAGGATATGAAGACTTAAAGCCTTCAGAATATAATTCTTTTTCTTGGTTTTCTTCTTTTGTTGAGAATAAATTTAATAATTTTACTTATTTTAATGGTGGAGCTAATAACTTAGAAGTGCTTATTTCTTCTTTAGATGGTGGAAATTCTCAAACATTTACTATAGAAGATGAAATAAGTGATTTTAGTTCTCCTGATATAGAAATAAGCTTTACTGGAACAGAAATTAACATTAATAAAATAAGTGATATAAAGACAAATCTTTTATTTAATCCTGCAAATACTACTTCTTCTTATATAGATAATAAACTAACTATAAAAGAAATAACTAGACCTATGTTTTTAAGTTCTAAGGATTTACAAAATGGATATACCCCTCAAGAAAATGGAAACATAGAAATAAAAATAGATGG
>Ga0190304_1000659_pt1 | contig 15988 bp, 12 predicted proteins | sample 48700712_MG_FD_161670 | JGI IMG/M metagenome (GOLD analysis project Ga0190304, IMG submission 161670) | Hydrothermal vent sediment bacterial communities from Southern Trench, Guaymas Basin, Mexico - 4870-07-1--2_MG | ecosystem: Environmental > Aquatic > Marine > Hydrothermal vents > Sediment ... | reverse complement strand
CTCCACGAGCAACTTGACGGCATCTTCGGTGTGATATGGCTTGTATTTTCCCTGCTTCCACCATTTGTAGAGCACGGTGTCCCCCGTAACCAGCGTGGGGTAAACCTTGAGCATGTCCGGTCTGAATCTTGGGTCTTCAAAAATGATCTTAAATGAGAGTAAATCCCTCTCGAAGTTGCTTCCCGGCAGACCGGGCATCATGTGGTAGTTTATCTTTAAGCCGGCGTCCTTTAGGAGCTGTGTTGCTTTAATCGTATCCTCAATCGTGTGCCCTCGTTTAACGCGCTCATAGATAAAATTGAAAACTGTTTGGACTCCAAGCTCAACCCTAGTTGTCCCAAGGTGGAGCATCCTGTCTATCTGTTTTTCCATTGCCCAGTCAGGTCTGGTTTCAATCGTAAGTCCTACCATTCTAACCTTTGCTCTCTCATTTTTGCGCTGCTCATCTTCAAGGTAGTAGTAGGGTTTCCTGTGTGTTTTCTCCCATGCACGTCTAAATAGAGGATCCTCATCAACTTCTCCAAAAAGGACTGCCCTTCTTATCTTTCCCTCAAGATCTTCGATATCCTTAAAGTATGGAAAATCATTCATTGCCTTGAATGCCTCTTTTATAAACCATTCTTGATAATCAAGATCAACAGCGGGGAAAGTTCCGCCCTGAATTATGACCTCTACCTTGTCTACATCATGCCCTATGTCGTAGAGCTGCTTTAAGCGGTTCATCATAATGAGATAGGGGTGATAGGCATTTTGAAGTGCTCTAAGAGCCGAAGGCTCTTTTCCCGTGTAGCTTTGAGGTGAACCTTCTCCGGGACCTCCAGGACAGTAAATGCAGCGTCCGTGGGGACATGGGAAGGGCTTTGTCATCATTGCAACGACTGCAACGCCACTTATGGTTCGGGTAGGCTTCTTTTTGAGGAAATCCTTGAACTTTTTCCTCTCTTCTTTTTTCATTGCCCTGAGAATGTCCGAATTAGCAGGAATTTTGCTCAGATGATACTTTCTCGCAATTTTGATTTTAAAGGTATTCAACTTCTTCCTATCCTTAATCTCGCCGGAAATTATGGCATTTGCAATCTCCTCACAGGCTTTCCAGTAATCCTCCATTTCTCTCACCTTTGGTTTAACAAAAGTAGGGATGTTTAAAAATGTTGCCTGCGGAGTATAGAGGGGTGAGTGTGGTGGCGGATCTTCATGGAATCGTAGGATTTCTCGATGAGTATTTAAGAATTAACGAATTTCCGGATAAATCGAGGAATGGCCTCCAGGTTGAGGGGAAAGGCGAGGTCGAGCGCATTGCATTTGCCGTTGACGCATGCATGGAAACCTTTGAGAGGGCTTTAAAAGGCAATGCAGACATGCTCATAGTGCATCACGGCATCATATGGGGAGGAATAGAATACGTTAGAGGACTGGTTCAGAGGCGCTTGAGGTTTCTCCTGAATGATGAATTAAACCTTTATGCTGCCCATATTCCACTGGATGCCCATCCCGAAGTTGGAAACAATGCCCAACTTCTCAAACTTCTGGAACTGGATCCCAGAGAGCCCTTTGGGGAGTACAATGGCACGTATGTAGGATTTATGGGGGAGTTTGAGGAACCAAAGCCTGTTTCTTTAATAGCTCAAAAACTTGCCGAGGGGCTGGACACGAATGTTAGGAGCTTTGAATTTGGCGGGGAGGAGGTGAAGAGCATTGCTGTGATGAGCGGGCTCGGCAGCTCGAGCATTTATGAAGCCGTTGAAAAGGGGGTAGACCTCTTCATAACGGGGGAGTTCCTCCATCAAGACTTCCATGTAGCAAAGGAGGGTGGGATTAACGTGATTGCAGCTGGACATTATGCCACCGAAACTCTGGGAGTTAAGGCATTGATGGAAATTGTTAAAGGAAAGTTTGATGTAGAAGTGTTTTTCATAGATGCTCCAACTGGATTGTGAGTGAAGATTAAAAAGAGTCAAAAGATTGAAAATTAGAGCTTCTTCTTCACTTCTTCCAAAGCTTCTTTTGCTTTCAATATGTTCTTTATCTTCCCTTGTGCTAGGTCTTTCTTTCCTCCTCCCCCACCACCGGCTACGGAGGTGATAATCCTCACGAGATCTCCGGCTTTGTGATCCACATTATCACCAACGGCAACCACTACGGCACCGCTGTCCTCACTTATTATCGCTATCACCCTGTTGGGCTTCTTTAGCTTTAAAGCTGCTTCTCTGAGGTGTTCTATGTCTCCTTCTACGATGCCTCCTATGAACTCAATGCCTTTAATTTTCTCCACCTTACTTTCGAGCTCGTAAACCAAAAGCTTTGCAAGCTCTCTCTTCAGCTTTTCCACTTCCTTTCTGGCGTTCTTCCATTCATCGAAGAATTTTTGGGCTGTATCCGGGAGCTTCTCGGGAGGAACCCTAAATACGCCGCTCGTCCTCTTTATTATGCTCTCGCTCTCCTGCATCCACTTTATGGCTGCCTCCCCAGCGGCGAATATAATCCTCTCAACTCCATCCTGTATTCTCTCCGTCCTCAGAATCTTTATTGGACCTATGAGCCCGGTATTTGGTAGATGGGTTCCACCACACGCCTGAACATCCCAGTCTTTTATGTTCAAAACCCTGATGACCTTCCCGGGAACGACACCACCTTGGTAAAGTCTAAATCCATACCTCTGTTCTGCTTCTGTTCTTGGAAGCCACTCCCATCTTACTTCCCTGTTTTCCATTACGACCCTGTTGGCAAGGCGCTCGATTTCCCTAAGCTCCTCCTCACCTATACGCTTGTAGTGGGCTATATCAAGTCTTGCCCAGTCCGTATGAAGCTGCGAACCGCTCTGCCACACATGACTTCCCAAAACCCTAACCAAGGCACCCATTAGAACATGGGTTCCCGTGTGGTGTCTCATGTGCTGTATTCTCCTCTCCCAATCGATTTTTCCATGGACTCTTTGCCCTTCCCTGAACTCCATGCGTTCAACTTTGTGGAGGATTACCTTTCCTATCTTCTGCACATCGAGGATTTTTATACCGTCTAGAGTTCCTAGGTCGCATGGCTGTCCTCCACCCTCGGGGTAGAATGCCGTTTGATCCAGAACTACCCACTCCCCAAGGATTTTGAGCACTTTCGCGTCAAACTCCTTCATCATTGGATCCTCATAGTAGAGGGTTCTCGTGTCGGGCAAGTCTTGAAGGAGTTCGAAATCCACTATGCTCTTTTTTTCCTCCTCTTTGACCGTTCTTTCGGCTTCCTTTGCAACCAGCGTGTAGAAGTTGTCAGGTATGTGAACCCTTATTCCTTCCTTCTCAGCCACTTCCTTAACAATTTCGGGGGTCAAACCATGGCTCTCGTAGTATAATATCAGATTCTCAAGGGGAATCTCATCCTTTCCACTTTTCTTCAGCTTTGCAACCTCGCGCTTCACCAGGTTGCTTCCCCTCCTCAGCGTCTCCTGATAGCGCTTCTCTTCAACGTCTACTATGTCGAGAATTACATCCTCCATCTCCCTAAACTCAGGATACGTTTTATGGAGGGCTTTAATGTGCATTGCCACTATCTCGCTCAGAGGAGCATTGATGCCAAGTTCCCTCATGTTCCTTATGCTCTTCCTTATTAATAGACGCGCCAGATAGCCCGCTTTAACGTTCGACGGAATTACACCGTCGGCGAGCATGAAGGTTAGTGCCTTTGTGTGATCCGCTATGGCGTAAATAAGCTCATATGGCCTGACAGCTTTTTCGAGCTCCTCAACACTTATCCCCACCTTGTTTGCCACCTCTCTCCTCAGCACCTTCAGGTCGCCCATGTCCTCTATATCAAACATTCCGGCCAATCGTGAGTTTTCCATGAGAATGCGCTCGTCTATCCTATCAACGCCTGCCATTCTCTTAAGTGGCTCCACGACATAACCCAAAACGGCATCATAGGCTGTTGGGGTTCCTTGGCTCATCCAAACGAGCCTTTCCAATCCATAACCCGTGTCAACAACTCTAGTTTCCATTGGGACGTATTTATCTCCCTTAATCTCGACAATTTGACTTGGATCAGCGTTTGGAGGAGCCAGCTTGTACTGCATGAAAACGAGTGTAGCAACTTCTAAGCCTCTGTAGAGAACTTCAAAGGCCGGACCGGCGTTTCCTCCTCCTGCCCAAGGATTTTCTTTGAATGTTATGTCCTCCCCCTTCATTCTTAAGTCCTTTGTGAAGAATTCATAGGCATATTCAACGGTCTCATCCATCCAGTATATCGGCTTTTTGGGATAGTTGAAGGCATGATGAGCCATCATCTCGAATATCGTGAAGTGTCTTCCGGTTATTCCGACGTTGTCTATGTCCGTGAATCTTATTGAGGGCTGGCTTATCGTGAGCGGATTGGCCGGAGGATCGGCTTCGCCACTTATGACCCACGGCTGGAAGTCCATGATTGAAGCTCCAACGAGGAGAACGTCGTCTCTCCAGCGGGGTAGAACGGGATAGCGCTTAACTCTCCCGTGGCCGTTGCGCTCGAAGAAACCCAGAAAAGCCTCACGCATCTCTTCAAGGGTGTACTTCTTCGGTATCCCCGGCTTTCCTATGAAGGCGTACTCGTCACAGGGCGGATCTCCACAGGTCTCTCTATCCGGGTTGAGCGTCCAGAAGTATTTCCCGCACTTGGGGCACTTTTTTCTAACCCATCCTTCCTCCTTGAACATCCTTGTCGTCATATCCATTGACATAACAATCACCTCTATGCTATAATCAAAAAATAGGGGAGGTGTTAAAAAAGGCTTTCGTTTGCTTCTAACATACTGTTAGGGTTTGAGTTTTTGATGATTCTTCAGAAAAAGAAGCCATCTCTCGCAGTGGTGATGCCCCGTTATCCTGACAGTACCGCTTCTAAAATATAAAAACAAAAACCAGTTATCATCTGACCGCGATGCTCACTATAAGGTGGGTCAGGATTAGAAGAGGCACTATTATGAGAACGATGGCTGTTGCTACTGAAGCGAGGGTGCTTGTGACATCATTTAGGGGCAGCTGTGAAGCCATTGAATCCAGATGATATGCAATGTTGAAGAGAGCATCTTGGCCCTTTTCAATGGCTGTTAGGACGCGGGGTGTAGTTTCATTTACGGAGGCAGTTACAACCTCGCTCTCATTTAGAGTCACTGTCATGAACTCGTTATTTTGGCCTCCATGGAATCCTCTAACTATGTAATAGCCGAGATTGAGATGGAATACTGCTATGATAATCAAGAGTATCAGCACAGCATTGACTAGTTTTCCCATTGCTCCTTCCCCCTGCAACTCTGTTGCAGCTAAAAGTTTATTTTTAGCGTTATTCTAGCCATCTGATTCGTAGGGGGTCTGAGAATAGATTTTAGATTCATCAGTTATTAACGTACTTCAATTATTTAAGCCTTACGCCCATATGCTCTATGGAGATATCACCTCTGTTCGTCATCCTCATCGAGGAGTATTATGGGAAATTTCATCTTTTTGAGGATTTCAACCATCTGAGCATACGTTTTCTGAAGTCTCTCAAGCTTGTATCGCAAATTCTCATTTTCTATGGCTAGATTATTAACCTCCTCTGTTTTGGCTTGAATTTGGGCTTTAAGTTGGATAACCTCATCCTCAAGCTCGATTATGGATTTTTCAAGCCTCTCAATTTCTTCATAGAGATCCTTGCATATTCTTTCCTTCAGCATCTTTAACACCGGTCAGCCCCGCGAAACATCTTCATCATATCAGTGGGCTCCAGACTCATCATTCCAGATAGTTCTTGGTAAATGGGGTATTTATAAATTGCCTCGAAAATTTTGCATAAATTCTTTTTCATATGTTTAATAGTCAAACAATATTCCATAAACCTTAAATAAGTGAAGTGGATTTAAATTATATTTGTAAAGTACATCGACGTCAGTATACCTGCTTTAGTGAACTCTCAGGAACTTCAATGAAACAATATCTGGGAGGTGTTTGTATGGGTGCAGTAATGGATTTTATAAACTGGCTTGATGGTATAGTTTGGGGTCCTCCCATAATGATTTTACTTGTTGGTACAGGGCTTTTCCTTAGTATAGTACTGGGGGGAATCCAACTTAGACGTCTTGGGTGGTCTATTCGCTTTACCCTTTTCCAAGGAAGGAAGAAGCAGGGTGAAGGGGATATTACGCCATTCCAGGCATTGATGGCTACTATTGCAGGAACCGTAGGTATAGGTAACATAGCTGGTGTTGCAACGGCAATCTACCATGGTGGTCCTGGTGCTCTGTTTTGGATGTGGGTGACTGCTGCGGTCGGTATGGCCACCAGATATTCAGAAGGTCTCTTAGGAGTTGCATTTAGGGGCAAACTCCCCGACGGAACAATGATTGGAGGTTCTTTCAATGCTCTGGAAAAAGGATTTAAAGAAGCTGAAATATCACCAAATGCAAGGTACTTAGCAACAATATTTGTGTTGATATTTGCTGCATTTATAGGATACGATGCCACAAAACTCGGTGGAGGATTAATGATAATAGCCTACATAATAGCACTACTGTTCCTGATACTTGCATACTACCTTGCGAGAGGGCATGCCATGGCATCGGTAGGGAAAGTTCTTGGAATCCTATTCTCCATGTTTGCAGCAATTGCAGCTTTTGGTATTGGAAACATGACTCAATCAAACTCTCTGGCACTTGGAATGAACGTGGCATTCCATGTTCCGTTCTGGGCAACTGGCCTAGCCTTTGCAATCCTAACGTTCATCGTTACCATCGGTGGAATTAAAAGGATAGGTGAATTCACAGAGGCTCTGGTTCCCTTCATGGCAATAGTCTACTTCATCTTTGCAGTTGGCGTATGGATAAAATACGCGGGACACTTGCCAAGTGCAATAGCCTTAATATTTAAAGACGCTTTCACGGGGAAGGCTGTTGCCGGTGGTGCTGTTGGTACAGTTATAAGATGGGGTGTTGCCAGAGGTCTATTCTCCAACGAGGCAGGACTTGGAACAGCGAGTATGGCCCACGCCGCTGCTAGGACAGACAACCCATCGAGACAGGCACACGTTGCAATGCTAGGTCCATTCATTGATACGATTATAATCTGTTCACTCACGGGAATTTCAATCGTTGCTACGGGTGCATGGCAGACAGGTAAGACGAGCACCGCTTTGACCCAGGAAGCCTTTGCAAGGGCATTTGGACATGTCGGTGAGGTTATGGTCGTTATAGGTGTTATCCTCTTCGCCTACTCAACGGTTCTTGCATGGAACTTCTATGGAAGACAGAACATAATGTACTTGGCGAAATGGCTTGAGAAAGATCCCGAGAAATTCGCAAAACTCTATCCAAGGCTTCACCTTATCTACAACATACTCTGGGTGATCTTCATATACATCGGTGCAACAACGGTCCTGGAGAATGTTTGGACATTCTCGGACATGATGAACGGTCTAATGGCCATACCCAACCTGCTCGGGCTGGTGGTGCTGTACACCGTCATCAAGAAGTACACGAACGAATTTATAGCCGCCAATCCATAACGCCTTTTCCTTTTTCTAAACAATTTTGGAGGGAGTTCTATGAGTTTTGAGTATCCTAAGATTGTGGTTAAGCCTCCGGGGCCTAAGGCAAAGGAGCTCATTGAGCGTGAGAAGAAGGTTGTTTCTCAGGGGCTTGGTGTCAAGCTCTTCCCGGTCGTCCCGGAGAGAGGTTATGGGGCATTGATAGAGGATGTGGATGGGAATGTCTTCATAGACTTTTTAGCCGGCGCTGCTGCGGCTTCAACTGGGTATGCTCATCCAAAACTAGTAAAGGAAGTTCAAGAACAAGTGAAAAAGATACAGCATTCGATGATAGGGTACACATACAGCAAGAGGGCTATAGAAGTTGCTGAGATTTTGGCTGAAAAAGCTCCCATAGGGGATGCAAAGATTCTCTTCGGGCTCAGTGGAAGTGATGCAATGGATTTAACAATGAAAATTGCGCGTTTTGCCACGAGAAAACCGTGGTTTATCGCCTTCATAGGGGCATATCACGGACAAACCTATGGAGCAACTTCCATAGCGGCATTTCAGAGCTCTCAGAAGAGGGGTTTTTCCCCAATGGTGCCCAACGTGGTTTGGGTTCCATATCCAAATCCCTACCGTAATCCATGGGGAATAAATGGGTATGAGAATCCTGCAGATCTTATAAATGCTTTCCTTGATTATCTGGAGCACTACGTACTCGCCCATGTAGTTCCCCCGGATGAAGTGAGTGTTTTAATTGCGGAGCCTATTCAGGGCGATGGTGGAATAGTGGTTCCCCCCAAGAACTTCTTTAATGAGTTGAAGGGAGTTCTTGAGGAGCATGGAATCCTCCTAGCGATGGATGAGGTTCAAACGGGCATCGGGAGAACGGGCAAATGGTTTGCAAGCGAACATTTTGAAGTTGAACCCGATTTCATAGCCTTTGGAAAGGGCGTTGCAAGTGGGATGGGACTAAGTGGAGTTATAGGAAAAGCGAAACTTATGGACATGACCAGCGGAAGTGCCCTCTTAACCCCTGCAGCAAATCCCGTGATCTCAGCAGCTGCCTATGCTACTCTCAAGATAATAGAGGAAGAAAAGATACTCGAAAATGTCAATAAAGTAGGAGAGTTCATCAGAAAGCGTCTCCACGAGATGATGGAGCGTTACGAGGTTATCGGAGATGTGCGGGGAATGGGCTTGATGAATGGTGTTGAGATAATAAAGAGCAATGGAGCACCTGATCCGGAGCTTACAGGAAAAATATGCTGGAGGGCTTTTGAACTAGGTTTGATACTTCCGAGCTATGGCATGTTTGGAAACGTGATAAGGATAACACCTCCACTCGTAATTACGAAGGAACAGGCTGAAAAAGGCTTGGAGATAATGGAGCAGGCTTTGAAGGATGCCTTAGCGGGAAAGGTGGTGCACAGAACGGTTACGTGGCATTAATGAATTTTCCTTCATAATTTGCTTTTTAAAGCCTCTTTCCTATTTTTATGGTTGGTGTCATGATCAAGAGTTCCTTGCTGAATGGAGAAAGAGATGTCCCTTTGTCAGGACTATAGAGAAATGGCGCTTTGAAAGGAGAAAAAACAAATTTGAAGTGAAATCTGTTAATAAAAAGGGTTAAGTTTCTTCAGAACCCTTCATTATCTGTTTTCTATATTCTTCATACTTCCTCTTTGCGTCTTCTGCCTTCTCCTTATCGCCGAGATATTCATATGCTTCTGCTACATGCTTCCACCACATAGGATCTTCTTCCGCCTCTTTGATGCAGTATTCAAGGAACTTTTCGTATGCCTCACGGGCGAGCTCTTCATTCCCGAGTTTGTGCGCTATGTTTCCAACATCCTCCCAGAAAACACCCTCTTCTTTGGCTTCACCTTCATAATACTTTAAAGCTTTCTCCCAAGCCTCTCTAGCCTTATCTTCCATCCTAAGATCCTCATAAAGTTCAGCCACGTCCTCCCAGAACCACGGTTCTTCCTCGGCATACTGCTCAAGGGCTTTAGCTGCACGCTCCATATCTCCTGCCTTTTTCCAGTATTCATGGGCTTCCTTGAGATAGTATGTATCCTTCTCTTTCTCATAGAGCTTCTCATAGATCTCGGCTGCTTTTTCATACTTCTCCGCCTTTTCATAAGCCCATGCTGCACTTTCCATCCATCCAAGCTTTTCATACATCTCAGCTGCTTTCAGATAGTTTCCTTTCTTCTCATACTTCCTAGCCGCCGCTTTGTAATTTCCTGATCTTTCGAGGCTTTCTGCACTCTTGAATCTGTCCATTAAACCCAAATCCGGTTCGCTTATGTACCATATCCCGAAAACCAGTCCCAGAACGAAGAGGACTATTATCCCTCCCACGATTTTAAGATTCTGCCATGTTGCACTTAAATATGTGGCGTAGGCGCTTAGAGCTGTTGGGATAACGAGATAGACCCCATACTTCCAGCTCTCGGCATAGAGCGTTAGCGCTAAAAAGAAAGCGAGCATCAGTGTCAATCCAAGGAATCCAAGGCTTAATACCACCCTTACAAGCATCAGGAAGCCCCATTTGTATATTATGCCTGCTGCTATCGCTAAAACTAGGATGAGGAATCCTATTATGTAAGCTTTCAGCTTGTCCACTTTTCCACCCCCTCTATTTCGAGCAGGAATTTTTTATATTCAATTTTTGGCGTGTAGTAACCAATACCATTTGATGAGACAACCCTGTGACAGGGAACCACTATTGGATAGGGATTTCTCTTCATGGCTCCTCCAATGGCTCTCGGTGAGGTTTTTACTATATCTGCCAGTCCTTTGTAGCTTATCACTTCCCCACGTTTAACCTTTTTTGTTAGTACCTCATAAACTTTCCGCTCAAAAGGAGTTAATCCTCTGAGGCTCAGAAGTTTGAATGCCTCTTTATTATCCATTTCCCCGATAATTGTCCTAAAAATAATCTCTGGAAGTTCACTCTCCCCTTCTTTGAGATCGATCGTGACATCTCTTTTGATCAGGAATGATGTCAAGTTTTTCAGCCTCTCATCGAGAAAATCCCTCCCATCAAGCGAAAAAATTATTCCATGGATCTTTCCATTGTGGATGACTGCTATCCACATTTTACGCCCCTTAACTTCAAATGACTCAATCGTCAGCATGTTTACACCTCTTAAGCTCTTCAACTGCCCTTCGTAAGGGCCCCAAAATTGCATGGAGCTCTCTTTCATAGATAAAACTTCTTCCCAGCACCCGGCGCATCATAATCTCCGTGTATTTCTTTTTATAGTTATCCCTTGGGGTATCCAGAACTCTCATGAGCTCTCTCCAGAACTGGATGAATATCTCTCTATCCCTCCTCGTTGATGTTTTTATAGTACTGTCCTCTGTTCTTCTCTTATAAAGCTCATACAGGATTACAGCAACCGCGTGACTTAGGTTCATTATGGGATATTCCTCGCTCGTTGGTATAGTCACGGTGAAATCAAGCTTCTCAAGTTCTTCATTGTTGAGTCCCCTACTCTCCCTTCCAAATACAATCCCCAATTTTCCCTCTATAGAAGGTAGTCTCCTAGCAAGACCCTCTGGGGTTATTGGACTCCTCTGGGGTATATATCTCTGTCCTCCAACTCCACTTGTCCCGATGGCAAAATTGACAAGATTTAATGCCCCATCCAGATCTTCCACGATTTTTGCATTCTCCAATATATCAACTGCATGAACAGCAAACTTTCTCGCAAGCTTGTCCTTTGGATTAACCTTCGGACTAACGAGGATAAGCTCTTTAACCCCGAAATTCTTCATAACCCTTGCTATTGAACCCAGATTTATGGGATATTCGGGCTCTACTAGGATCACGGCTATCTCCATATTCATCGGAAAGGCTTTAAGCTTTCTTTTTAAAAATCCTTTTGGTGGGAAGATGAGGATTTATGTTCTCGGCGCGGGCTCTATAGGTTCTCTCTTTGGGGGTTTGCTCTCCAGAGGAGGGCATGAAGTCGTACTTATTGGGAGAGAGAAGCACGTGAAGGCTGTAAATGAGAAGGGTCTTAGAATTACGGGTGTTGAGGAGTTCGTGACCTACCCAAAGGCTTCTCTTTATGCTCCAGAGGAGACTCCGGATCTTTTAATAGTATCCACAAAAGCTTATTCAACAAAAACAGCCTTAGAGTGTGCGAGCAGATGCATAGGAAAGAATACGTGGGTTCTGAGCATACAGAACGGGCTAGGAAATGAAGATCTCGCATTAAACTATACTAGGAAAGTTCTGGGAGGCATAACCACCAATGGAGCGGCGATGGAAAGATGGGGGGTAGTGAGGTGGACCGGAAAGGGAATAACCAGAATAGGCGTCTATCCAAAGGGTGAAGACGATTTTGTCGGGGATGTCGTGAGAGTGTTTAATGAGGTAGGAATTAAAACTGAAGCCAGCACCAACATAATTGGATGGAAATGGATCAAAGTTATTGTGAACTCCGCGATAAATCCCATAGGGGCTCTTTTGGAAGTTAAAAATGGTTATTTGCTCGAAAATGGATACTTACAAGGGATTTTGGTGGAAATTGCTAGGGAAGGATGTCAGGTAGCACAGCAGCTTGGAATAGAGTTTGAGGAGCACCCTATAGATGTTATAATTGATACCCTTGAGGACACAAAGGATAATTACAACTCCATGCTTCAGGACATTAAAAGGGGGAAGAGAACCGAAATAGATTATATAAATGGCAAAATAGTTGAATATGCGGAGAGTATCGGGCTAAAAGCCCCTATGAATGAGCTCCTTGTAGCGCTGATTAAAGCGAAGGAGAATCTGAGGTGAAGGTTTATATTTTCTCCAGGCGTATATTTTACGGTGATTAAAAATGACGGTTTACATATTTACCCCGGAAGATCTTCTCAGATATGGAAGCATAAATGAGGAGCAGCTTGAGCTTTTGAAGAAAACCCTTCTAGAAAAAGATGACATTTTAATAGTTGGAAGGAACCGAAGCGGTAAAACAAAACTCGTTGAGGCACTAGTTCACTTAATCCCGGAGGAATGGAAAGTAGCTGTAGTTACAGCCTATAACGAGTTTAAACCCTTTAAAGGGAACATACATATAATAAACACGGAGTTTAATTCAGAGTCTCTCGAAAGGAGGACGGAAGAGGTCATAGAACAGATAAAAAGGCTAAATCCTGACTATGTTATCATAGACACACTCCACACGGTGAGCGTCCCTCAACTCCTGAAAAAGCTTATAGATGAATATCCCTTCATAATTACATCGCTCGTGCTCTCAAATGACCTAATCAGTGAGATAAAGCACTGGCTTAAGATTGATGAGGATACTCTTGGGAGGTTTGAAATCGTGGTGAAGCTTGCCTTTGACTTCAGGACACATTCAAGAAGCGTTGATGCTATCTACAGAATTGCAGAAGAGGGAGAAAAGGTAAAACTCGAAAAGATTCTCTAGCTCACTTTCTCAATTTTTCCACGACTTCCTTAAGGTTGGCGAGCATCTCTTGAATGTCCTCAAAGGTCATGTAACCCATGTTACCTATGCGGAAGGTCTTCTCCTTTATTCCCTCACCGTAGCCCTTGGCCAGCTCAAAGCCCCTCTCGCGCATTGCATTGTAGATCTCAACTCCATTGATACCTTCAGGGGTTAATACTGCTGTAATTGTTGGACTCTCATAGCCCGGCTCTGCCAGTATATCCAAGCCCATTTCCCTAACTCCGCTTCTTATCATCTCGCTTCTCTTCCTATACATGCCGAGCCACTCGTATTTGCCACCCATCCTCTCTATTATCCTCAGGACAACGTTTAATCCAAACTCCTGCGGCATTGCCGGGGTTGAAGGCGGTCCCTGCTTCTCGTTCTGCACCTTTATATATCTCGGGATATCAAAGTACCATCCCTTTTCCTCCATTCCACGCGCTATCTCGATGAACTCCTCGCTGAAGGCTCCAATCGCCAATCCCGGCGGAACACCAAAGGCTTTTTGGGAGCTTCCAAAGACAACATCAATTCCCCATTTTGTGACTTTGATGTCGGCACCGCCCATCGCACTTACGGCATCAACGAAAACAAGCTTTCCATGCTCTTTTGCAACTTTAGCCAGCTCGGGAAGTGGATTGAGAACACCTGTGGATGTTTCGTTGTATGTTATCGTCACTGCTTCAACATCAGGGTTTTTCTTTAATGCCTCGTCAAGATCCTCGGGCTTTGCGGCTTTTCCTGGCTCATATTCGAGGGTTATTGCTTTCCGCCCGTTGCTTTCAACCACCTGCTTGTACCTCTTCCCAAAAGCACCGATTACCGTTACGAGAACCTTTCCGCCCTTGGAAACGCCGTTCCTTATGCTGGCTTCCATTACTCCAGTGCCGGAGCTTGGAAATAGGAGAACCTCTCCCCTCTCAACTTCGAGGAATTTTTTAAGCTTCTCAACTGTATCAACATGCATCTCTTTGTATTCGGCCGCACGGTGGCTGAACATCTGCACCTTCATTATTTCAAGAACCTCAGGAAAGCATGCAACAGGGCCTGCCGTGAAAAGCCTGTATTTTGGTTTCACAATTTCGTAAACCTCTTTGTAAGCATCCTCAAACTGCATGGTATCACCTCATTCGAGAATAGTTTCATAAATATAAAAGTCTATCTCTAAGGAAAACCTGTACGGTACTGGGAAAAGGAAAGGGTCAGGAGATGACGCACTTGCTCCAGCCACACTTTGGACATGTGGCACATCCACTCTCCATTCTAAGCTCCACAAGTTCTCCATCCTTCTCATAGCAGACAGGGCAGTATACAACCCCAAGGAGCTCTTTAATATCCTTTGACGGTTCCTCCTTCTTTGGGGCGGGTGTTCTGTTTATTGTAAAGGTTATTCCCTTCTTTCCATTGCTCCCGTTTATTATTGCTTTCACATCTATGAAGCGTTCCAGCCATGGTTCCCTTTCAACAATGTCCTTCAAGACTTTAACGGCATAATCACTTGGTTTTGCCTTGATACGCTGCTTTTTCTGTCCCTCCACATTATAAACCTGAACGCTTAGAGAGCCATCCCTGTAGACGGTCACACCCTTGCATCCCAGTTTGTGGGCTATGAGATAAGCCGCTTTGACATCCTCCACAGTTGCATCGTTTGGCATGTTTATGGTCTTGCTTGCGCTATCGGTGAGCCACAGCTGAATTTCAGCCTGTGCGAGCAAATGATCGAGCCAGTGCACGTCCATTGAAGTTACAAAGATTCTTTGCATATCTTCTGGAATCTCCTCAAGACCCTGGATGCTTCCGTAGTTATCGCTTATCTTTTGAAGTATTTCATCGCTGTACAGTCCCCTCCTCTTCAGCTCCTGCTCAAAAACGGGATCCACATAGTAGAACTCTCCCACAGTAACGCTCTTTTTGTAAACTAGGGCAAATATTGGTTCTATCCCACTGGAAGTATCGGCAATCATTGAGACGCTCCCCGTGGGCGGGCATGTAGTAATCATACCATTTCTAACACCGTATTTCTTAATTTCATCAACGAGTTCATCCCATGGTAGGTTCCATATCTCCCGGTGATAGAAACCCTCGACGGGCAGTTCGCCCTCGGAGTACTTTGTTCTTTCATAGAGCGGAAATGTACCGCGCTTTTTGGCAGCCTCAACGCTGTACTTATAAGCATAGAAGGTGAGGTATTCGGTGGCCTTGCGCATGAAGTCATAACCTTCCTTACTGTTGTACGTTATACCGAGCTTAAAGAGGGCATCTGCTAAACCCATTATTCCGACACCTATTCTTCTCGTGAGCTTCGTGTTGTGATCTATCTCGGGAAGTGGAAACTTATTGACATCTATTGCGTTGTCGAGGTATTTTGTCACTCTCTGAATCACATAAGCATACTCATCCCAGTCAAAGTATGGCTTTCCGTTTTCATCATATCTCACAAATTTTGCAAGGTTTATAGATGCCAAGTTGCATGATTCGTAGTCATAGAGAGGCTCTTCTCCGCAGTTGTGGCTCATGAAGCCGTTGCTTATGTAACTGTGCTCACCTGGGACGGTGAAGTCGTAGACGATCTCCTCGCCAAGCACGTCAATGCTCTCGACCGTGACTATCGCTTCGTCCCTCTTGGTCTTCTTAAGGCTGAGCTTCTCCGTCTTGTATCCTTCGAAGCCTATGTTATCCACAAAAAGCTTTCTACTGTAGTTCGCTATTACGAGTTCATAGTAGCCCCCGGCTTCGTAAGTTCTCTCCTTGCCGTTCTTGGTGGTGTACTTGAACTCGCTCTTATACGGCCTCTCGTATATCTTGGACAGGATTCCAAAGAGCAGCAGTAGGTTCTGAACGTCCCGGAGGAGCTCTCTGTCGCGGGAGGTCAGCCTTATCGCCATGTCATTGTCAACGTAGCCGTCGGCGCTGAAGAGACCGCGGAGGAATGAAGCAATCTCGTTGGGTTTAAGCCGGTATACCAGCTCTGGAACGCGCTTTTCATTAGTCTTAACGATGTTTTCAATCCATTCATATGCCTTTCCGCGAACACCGAGCTTAATCTGGTTGTCGTAGCGGTG
>Ga0190304_1000658_pt1 | contig 16010 bp, 10 predicted proteins | sample 48700712_MG_FD_161670 | JGI IMG/M metagenome (GOLD analysis project Ga0190304, IMG submission 161670) | Hydrothermal vent sediment bacterial communities from Southern Trench, Guaymas Basin, Mexico - 4870-07-1--2_MG | ecosystem: Environmental > Aquatic > Marine > Hydrothermal vents > Sediment ... | reverse complement strand
AGAAGCCATTTTTTTCTTTTAAGGTGATATTTTCTTTGACGATATTTCTAGCTCGCCAGCCAAGATAAGAGACCAAAGTTAAGAATAAGAGAAAGAAGATAATGCTGACGAAGTTGAATTTAAGGATTTTAAGAAGATAAATTATTAGAGAAAAAACAATGAAAAAGCTAGCGAACCAAAGGAAATCAAGGGTTCCTTCAATTTTTGCTCCTTTGATTTTGGGTACTTTTTCTTTGAAGATGATTTCTTCTTTCTCTGTTTCAAAGAGAAGTTCTTTTTCTCCTTGAAGAATAAGGTTTTTTTGTTTGATAGTGAATCTAAAAGAAGAAGAGATTAGAATTAAGAGAAGAGGATGAAAAAAAATGTTTGTCAAGAGAGGGAAATAACTTTTTTGTTTAAGGAAATAAGTTTCATAAGGATATTCAAAGATAATGGCTAAAATTGTTTTAGTTAGAAGTAAAAAAATCACACTTCTAAAAATTAATCTTTTGACCTTCTCTTTTGTCTTTCTAATTCTTTGCCAATAGTTTCTTTCTAATAATGAATCCATTCGCTTTTCATCTTTAAAAATATTTAAGAAATCCTCTTTGTTTTCTGCTAAAAGAACTGCTTCTTCAACTGAATCAATGAATAAATGAAAAAGAAGAAAGTACCTTTTAACTAATGGTAAAATTTTATTAAGATAAGGAGATTTAATTTGTTTTTCTATAAAAAAAGCAATTTCTTTTAAGTTTTTTCTTTCTAAAAAAGACAAATCATCCATCTCTTCCCATTTAGGAAAATAAAAAGCAAATAATCTTTCTCTTAAGATAACGGAGTCGTATTTAAATATTCCTTTAAGAATAGCCAAGTAAAAAAGACCTTTTTTTTGCTTTTCTTCTAAATTTATCTCTTTTAAGTCGATAACTTCAGCCAATCTTTTAAAAATAATCCTAACTAAAATTTTTTCTCTTTGATAAAATTGACGACTTAATTTCTTTTCAATCTCAGCCGCGGCTAAAGAGAGCCACCAGTCAAATTCTTTCTTTTTTTCTAAAAAAGGAATTTTTTCAATTAAATAAGAATATTTTTTGATAATTTTTTCAAATTCAGGAATGTCTGATTCTAAAATTTCTTTTTCAGAAAGATAGCCGCCTCTGATAAGTTCTAAAAGTAACTCTTTAGCAATATCCTCCTTTTTTTCTTCTAAAACAATTTCTCTTCTTAAAATTCTGGCAATAGCATATTGTCTTAAAAGATGTTCTTCTCTAACCTCTAAGGAATTTCTTATTTTTTCATAAAAACGAGCAACTTTTCCCAAGGATTCTTCTGGTTTTAGAAAATTCTCTTCCTTGATAGTTTTTTCTTTTTCTCTTTCTTGTTGCCAGACAAGATTTAGGTATTCTTCTATTTCTTGGCTAATAGTTTTTTTAAAAGAAAGATTTTCAGACATTGTTTATTTTTTTAAATTAAAATAAAGTTGATTGGAAATTTTCTTTTTTTTCTTTTTCTTCTAATTGCCAAAGAGAAATTTTGCCAAATTGACCATCAAAACCGGGCTGGATGAAAACCTCTCCTTTTCTAACCCTTTCTATTCCTTGAGCAATTTCTGGCAAAGTTGTTTTTTCTATTTCTTTAATTTCACTTTTTAAGAGAATATTCATTTCATTGCCGAAAGAATCTATTAATTTGTTATAAAACATTTCTCCTTCTTTGCCAAGAGACGATTGGTGTAAAACTTGGGTAATGATTTCTTCTAAAGGGACTATTTTTTTGAAAGGAATTCTATCTTTTGGTAGAAAGTTTTCTTCTCGGTCGGCAAGCTCTTCGACCCGGGAAAGAACACCAATTGTTAATGGTCTTTGGCAAACAGGACAAAGACCATTGTATTTTTTGGTTTCTTTTGGCGGAAAAGAAACTTGGCATTGGCGGTGACCGTCAAAATGGTATTTTCCTTCTTCAGGATAAAATTCGATAGTCAAAAGAAAATTTTTTCTGTCTTTCTCTTTGATAATTCTTCTTATTTCAGAAAAATTAATTTTTTCTTTTTCTATTTCAAAAACATTGGCTTCTCTGGCTATTTTTTTAGGAGAGTGAGCGTCGCTATTGGAAATTAAAGTTGTTCTATCTAAAGAAGAAAGTCGCCAGCACATTGCTGGGTCGGCTGAGAGACCGGTCTCCATTGAGAAGATTTCCTGACTAAGGTTGCCAAAACATTCTTCTAAAGAATTAAAGCCGGATTTAGAGCCGAAAATACCGAACCAAGGTGTCCAGATATGAGCTGGGACAAGAATAACTTCTCTTGAAGTTGAGAGGATTATTTTTAAAAATTCTTGAGAGTTTATTCCTAAAATTGGTCGGCCGTCAGCTGAGAGATTGCCAAGCCAAGAGAGCTGAGTGTTTATTTTTTCAGCCGTTTCTAAATCTGGCAAAATAAGGAGATAGTGAATTTTTCTTGTTTTTCCTTGAAAAGAGTAAACAAGAGAAATTTCACCAGTAATAATAAATCTAAAAAAGAAATCATTGTCTTGATTTTTTAATTTGTACAATCCTTCTTCAGCTGGAATTAATTTTTCTTTTAATTCTTTTAGCCAAGCCGGGTGAGTGAAATCACCAGTACCTAAAAGATTAACTCCTTTTCTTTTCGCCCAAAAATAAAGATGCTCTAAGTCCATATCTTGAGAAGTAGCTCGGGAGTATTTAGAATGAATGTGAAAATCAGCAATTACCTCCATTCAAAAATTAATTATTTATTTTTTTCTGACTAAGTTGATTGGTTTTCCTTGGCTAAAACTCTTAATGTTTTCAATAGTCGTTTCTAAGATTCTGGTTAAGGCTTCTTGGCTATTGAAAGCATTATGAGGGGTGATAATTACATTTGGTTGATTGATTAGAATGTGATTTGCCAAGATTGTTTTTAAATCGCAAGATTTCCAGAAACACGAAGACAAAAGCTCTCTTTCTTCTTTAATAAAACATTCTTCTTCAAGAACATCTAAAGCCAAACCAGCAAAGATTCCTTTTTTTAATCCTTCTAATAAAGCAGTCGTCTCACAAATTCCGCCTCGGGCTGTGTTTATTAAATAGCAGCCCTTTTTGAATTGTTTTAAAGTTTTCGAATTTACTAAATGGTGGGTTGATTTATTGTAGGGAATATGAAAAGTGATTATGTCGGAATTTTTAAATAGAGAATTCAAAGAAACATATTTGAAACCAATTTTTTTAGCAAATTTTTGGTCTTTTTTAATGTCATAAGCCAAAACATTCATTTCAAAGCCTCGGGCTATTTTTACTACATATCGGCCAATGTTGCCAACGCCAACTACGCCTAAAGTTTTTCCTTTTAAATCAAATCCTCTTAAATTTTTCAAAGAGAAATTTCCCTTTTTAGTTCTTTCTAAAGAAGGGTATATTTTTCTGGAAAGAGTTAAAATTAAAGCAAAGGTATGTTCGGCGACAGTATTTGCTCCATAAGTTGGAACATTTGAAACTAAAATGTTTCTTAATTTGCAGGCTTTGAGGTCGATATGGTCAAAGCCAGTTGAGCGGGTAGTAATGTATTTTAAAGATTTTAAAGAATTAATAATTTTTTTATCTATTTTAGAGTAGATAAAAGGAGAGAGGATGTTAATGTTTGAAATTTTTTTTAAGTTTCTGGAATTTAATTTTCCTTTAAAAAATAACAGATTAAAATCTTTTAATCTGGGTTTTAGATAATCAATTTCCCAGTCCTCGGTTTCAAAGAAAGCGATTTTAATTTTTTTCATAATTTAGATTTTAGATTGGAATGGTTTTGAGATTTTCAATTTTAGATTTAAAAATTACTCTTCACTCCAACTAATTACTAACCACTGCAAATTTTCGCGGAGCGAAAATTTGCTGGCGGTGGAAGAGGGATTCGAACCCCCGATCCGCAAAAGCGGATACCGCATTTCGAGTGCGGCCCGTTCAGCCACTCCGGCATTCCACCGCTTTGATTTTCTTAAATTTTAGAGATTTTTTTTAAGAAAGCAAGGACTTTCAAAATTTGTAAACAAAAATGGAATGGCCGACTCGGGCATAAGGATGATAAGGATCTTTTAACCAACGATATTCATCTTGGGGTCTTCTTTTTTCTCCTTTGACCAGTTTTCCTTTGGCTCCCTGAAGAAAGGTTAGCGAGAGAGCAAAATAACCTTGAGGTTTACCTTTCGAAGAAGTCCACCATTGGTATTTTGAGCCGAGATAGTAACTTGGATCGGCCCAGCCAAAGTAATCAACCTTGATGTTTTTGATTTTTTCCTTTTCAACGAAGTTAGCCAATCTTTTTAGATCTTGTCCCCAATCAAGATTGGAATCGACGACATACTTGTAGCCGTTTTCTGGCCCGCCAGCAAATTCATTGAAATAAGAAATAAAGCAGGGAGCAACAAAAATCGTTTCCAAAAAATACCAAATAATTAAAGAGAAAAGAATAAAATACTTGCCAAGATTTTTTGTTTCAAAGATGAAAGAAGAAATTGCTTTAGCAATTTGAGAATTTGCTGAAATTGGTTTTCTTGAATAGAACCATTTTTTTATTTCCGCCGAAGTTAGAATGTAAATGAAAGGTAGGGTTGGCAAGATGTGTCTTAAGCCGATGTTAAGGTTTCCCTTCATAGTGTAAAACCAGTAAGAGATAATTAAGAAAATCATTGACCATTTTTGCAAAGATGGATTATGTTCTTTATCCTCAAAAAGAGGAAGGTTTCTTCTTTTAAGATAGGAGGTAAAAGCAATAATTATGGCTAAAAAAATTAGAATTAAAGAAGGGATTGGCTCTTTGAGGAAGAAGACGACTGGGAAATAATACCACCAACCAGAACTGGAAACTTCACCGAGGAAATAAGTGGTATTGCCGCCGATGGACCTTTGAAAAACCATTAGCAGGCCTAAAAGGTATTGGGCAATTGGCAGGGTGAATTTTCTTTGGAAAAGCTTTAAATCAATTTCAGCCAGGCATCTTGGTTGCCTTTTTAAGCCTACCCATTGATGGCAGGAGATCATTTTTGGATCCTCGCCGCCAGCAAAGGAGGAGAGAATAAATTTGGCGTCGAAATAACTTTTTTCAATTTTTTGGTTCCAGGTGTGATGAAGGTAAACAAGATAGATTAAGGCAAAAGAGATAAGGAAAATAAGAATTATTCCTGAGAAAGTGAAAAGAAAATAATGAAAGTTTCTCTTTTTTATTTGCCAGAAAAGATAAATAAAAAAAATAACTGGTAGAAGAAAGAAAACTGAGAATTTCATTAAAAGAGCGATACCAAGAGCAAAGCCGGCTTTAATAATATTCTTTCCTTTTGGTTTTTCCAAAAATTTTAGAAAATAATATAAACCAATAAGAAAACCGAAGGTGGCAGCAATATCAGTAGTAACATAATGACCGTGAGCTAAAACTAAAGGAGAAAGAGAAAAGAGAAAAAATGGCAACAAGGCCCAAACCGGACCAATAAGTTCTTTTGCCCATTTGTAAACAAAATAAGAGGTTAAAAGAGTTAAAAGAATGATACCAAACCTTGACCAAAAAATTATCTTTTCTGCATCATTACCGCTATGGTAAAGAAAGGTTCGGCCAGTTTCCCATTGACCGTTAATATCTTTTTGCCAGGCCCTGATATTTTCCGGGAAATTTAAGTTAAGAAATTGTAAAGGAAAGGCAGCAATGTCTTTGGCTAAAGGGGGGTGTTCTGGGTTTAAGCGATAATCTTTGAAATGGAGGTAAGAAAAACCAGCAGCAATATGAGGGTGTTCATCAACCGTGGCTGCATCTTCTTTGCTTGCCCAGATCATTAAAGAAAAAGAAATTAGAAGAATAGCTAAAACAACGAATTTAATAAATTTGCTTTTCATATCTCAATTATAAAAATTTTCATCTGATAGAAATTATAACTTTTTTTTCTTTTTTGAAAATGTCCTTTGTTTCTTCTGGCAAGAGGTAATAGACATTTTTTTCTTTTCGGCCTTCAGGCAAAAAAGTGTTGCTGATAAACATAATCGTTTGACAATTCATTGGTAAAAATCTTTTTTCTCCTCTTTCTTGAAAAGGAACACCTTTTGCCCAGCAAATAACATATTTTGGTATTTCTTTAGGGAGAGAATTTAAATGTTGTCCCTCAAGAAGGTAATTTAAGTTAAAGGCCTCTTTGACTTCTTGTTTGTTTGCCCAGACAAAAAAGTAGCGGTAAAAAGAAATTAGAGTTAAAAGAAGAAGAAGAGAAGCAAAAAAGATGTTTCTTTTTTTCGGTGACAAAAATTTTTTGCTTTCTTGCCAAAGAAATTCTCCGCCTAAAGCCACTAAGATATAAACCGAGGGAATTGCGCCAATACTTCTGAGAGCATGGGGAAGGCCTTCTTTAGTTAAAGCGGCTGGCAAAATCATTATTATTAGCCAAGACAAAATAAAGACCATTTCTGGTCGTTTAATTTTTTTAAGAGCAAGAAAGATTCCTAAAAGGAAGAGGAATCCTTGAAAGAAAAATAATTCTGGCTGGCCAGCCAAATTGTGTCGCCAATTGCCGTCGCCTTTGAAATTAAACATTAAAAGAGAGGTAGTTAAACTTTTTAGAAAAGAGAGAAAAGGATGCTTGTCGCTGAAAACTGAGACCTGTTTTGTTCTCGAGGCAAAATCTTCTGGGTGATGATAGAAGTAATTTAGCAGAGGCAGAGAGAAAATAAAAATTACCAAAAACAGAAAAAACCATTTCTGCCAAAAGAGATTGTTTTTCTGGGATTTTTGCCTTTTTAGTAAATCAATAAGAAAGACCAAAACTAAAAGGAGGACAGCAAAGCGATAGGCGATATAAGAGTAAAAGCCAAGAGAAAAGATAAAGCCAGCGATAGTTATTTTAAAGAAATCATTTTTCTTTAGACCTTGCCAAAGAAAATAAAAGGAAAAAGTCAAAAAAAAGGGAACTAAAATTCCTCGAAAGCCAATTCTAGAGAAGTTTATATGCCAGAAAGAAATAGCTAAAAAGAAAGAGGAGAGCAAAGATAGACATTCGTTAAGAAAAAGAGTTTTAGTTAAAAGATAAATGCCAAAAATTGTCAAAGAGCCGATGATAGCCGAGATTATTCTTATACTAATCGGTTTTAAGCCAAGATATTTTATTGAATAAGAAATTAAATTAATAAATAATCCTTCTCGGCCATTGTTGTCTTGATAGAAAACTTTGAAGTTGCCAGTTTTTAGGGCTTCTAAAGCGTTATTGCCATTGGCGGCTTCATCAGGATAAAGGCCGGGAGGAATTCTTTCTAAATTATAAAATCTAAAGAAAGAGGCCAAAAGAAAAATAATAATCAGAATAATAATTGAATTCTTTTTGCTCATCATTGAATTTGACAAAAAATGAAAAATATTTATAATGACGTTAGGTGTTAATGGGATTTATCTGAGAAATTATTTTTTCAGATAACCCCCGATTTCTTTTTTTGGCACTACTTTGGCGTTTTGCCTGAAGTAGTGCCAATTATTTAAAGAAGAATTTTTTTGAATAATGATTGTTGGAACTTTAGTATAATAATAGCAAAAAAGATAGCCCAAAGCAAAAGAAACCATTGAAAGTAAAAAAAGTATTATAAAAATAATTATCTCTTTTCTGAGAGTTGAGAAAAACCATTTTAAGTCATAAAGTTTTTCAACAATTATTTCTTTAACTTTTTGAAGAAAATTGTTATGGCTCATAAGAAATCAACTGGTTCAACTAAATCAGGCAGAGATTCTCGACCAAAATATCTTGGAGTGAAAGTTTATCATAACGGCAAGGTGAAAACTGGCTATATTTTGGTTCGTCAGCGAGGAACTAAATATCAACCAGGTGAAAATGTTGCTGCTGGTAAAGATTGGACTCTTTATGCTCTTAAAGAAGGAACAGTCAAATTTGAAACAAAACAAAAAATAAGTTTTTCTGGCAAGAAAAAGAAAGTTAAAGTTGTGAAGGTGGTTTAATTTTCTTAAAAGAAACACTGATTGATTTAAATTCTTTTTCTGGCAAACTAGCTTCTTTTTCAATTTTTTCTAAAATTTCTTTGGGTAATTTTTCTAATAATTGAGAGAATTTATTTTTGTCAATTTTCAAAATTTCTTGCCAAAGACCTAATGGCTCAAGAATTTCTTTTATTTTTTCAAAGTTGAAGTTTTTTCTTTTTTGGCTGTTTCGACTGAGGTAGCCCTTTTCAGTATAAATTCTTTCAATACCTTTTTTTTCTAAATAATTTTCTATCTGTTTTCTAATTTCTATTAATCTCTTTTTATCTTCTTGTTCTCTTTTTTTTATTTCCAAGAATTCTTCGGTTAATTTTTTTATTTCTTTATCAGAAGGGGTTTCTTCTTCGTAAAGATTTTTCCAAATCGGACAAATTGTTTGATAAGGACAATAAGAACAGAGAGGATTAGGATAAGGAGGAAAATATTCTTTTTTAATTTGATTAATAATTTTAATAATTCTTTCTTTAGTCATTTCAATCAATTCTTTGGTTAAGAAAACGCTCATTTTTTCTTGATGCTTTAGAAAATAAAGAGAAAGTTTTAGTCGGCTATCTTTTAAAGATGGCCATTTTTCTAAAAAACCTAAAGCATAAACTCCTAATTGAAAATTATTATTAATAGATTGCTGAGAAGGCATTCTTTGGCTGGTTTTGTAGTCAATAATTTCAAAAAAGTTGTCTTTAATTTTGTCAATTCGGTCAATTTGGCCAGTGATAATATGTTCTTCGCTGGCTGGATGGGAACTTTCTTTGATTGGTAGATTAAATTTGCTTTCTAAATCAATAATAGTGAAGTCCTTTTGGTAATTTTTTTGATAGTAATTGCTAAGAATTTTCAGACCTTCCTCAAAGAAATTTTTTTCTTCTTCTTGATTTTGCCAGATTCCTTTTTCTTGAGGCCATTTTTCCCTGTAAATTTGAAAGAGTTGATTTAGTTTTGGTTTGACTAAAGAAGAGTGAAATTCTTTTAAGAGGGAATGGATTAGCGTGCCAAAAATTTGCTCTTTTGTTTTTGGTGCTTTAATTTTTTTTTGATAGCGGAATTCAAATTTCTTTGGGCAATTTTCGTAGGTTTCTAAGCCAGAATAGGGGACTTTCATAAATTTTATGATATTTAAAAAAAGAAAAAAAATCAAATCAGAGATAGCAATTAGCAATTGGCAGTTGGCAGTATCCTCTCCGCACCATTTTTATCCATACTTGCCCCGTATCTTTTGTGGTACAGGGCTTGCCCTGTACCCTTTGTGGTTCGGGGTGGACAAAAATGGTGCATGTGGAAAATTTTTTCTTGCTTTCTCTAAGAAAATTTAATAAAATGAAGGTAAGTCAAAATTTAATTTATGTTAAAATTGGTAACTAGAAAAAATGTCAAGAGAAAGATTTTTCTCCTTTTTTTGATTACTTTTATCACTCTTTTTTCTTTAAATTTTGTTCTGGCTTCCCAAACTGATGGAACAATAGACAGCACATACAAATATGCTTGGTCAGAAAATATCGGCTGGCTTAATTTTGGTGCTAGTGGCGGCAATGTTCATATTACTGACGATGAACTAACTGGCTATGTTTGGAATAATCACTTTGGCTGGATAAACCTTCAGCCAGCCAATAGTGGGGTAAAAAATGACGCCGAGGGTAATCTTTCTGGTTATGCCTGGGGGAAAGGAGTTGGCTGGATAAACTTTGGCGGAGTTGAAATTAATCAATTTGGAATTTTTACTGGCAAGGCCTACGGCGCTAATACTGGTTGGATAAATTTTGATTGTTCTAATTGTCAAGTAAAGACCGATTGGCGGCCCCAAAGCACTAGAGGAACCCAGGAGACTGAAGAGGAGCAAGGTACTGAAGAGGAGCAGATCGTTGGAGGAGCGCCAAGAACCTTTAGTCGATCAACTTCTTTTACTCCTTCAACTAAATTTTCAATTAAAATCAATCAGGGAGATTTATATACTACCTCTTCCTTGGTGGTTTTAAATTTGACTTACTCAAGCGATATTAAAAAAGTTGCTCTTTCTAATTTGCCGGATTTTAAAAAGGCCTCGCAAATTTCTCCTCAGAAGGAAATCAAGTGGGATTTATGTAAAGACCAAGAAGAAATTTGTCAAAAAATCAATTCTTTTCCTGAGGGTTTTACTTTTTATGTTTTTGCTAAATTTTATGACCAATATGGTTATGCCAAAACTACTTCTGATTCAATTATTTTGGACAAAACAGCCCCAAAAATAGAAATTGAAGGGTTAAGGGCTTTTTATTTGACTGACGAGGAGATCATCCTAAAAGGTTCTACTGAAAAAGAAGTCAGAGTTATTTTAGAAAGCGAAAAAGAATATATTTTTTCTCGAGCCGACCAAAAAGGAAGTTGGCAAATAAATTTAGGCCGACTTTCTCCTGGTAGGTATTCTTTTCAAATCAGCAGTCAAGATTTGGCTGGTAATTTAAGTTCACCTTTAGAAATTAGTTTTGAGGTCAAAGAGAAAAAAGTCGGCTTAATTGGCAGAATAAAAGAATTTTTTAAGAAAATCGGCAAAAAAGAAAAAGAAAAACCAATTGTCGTTATCCCTAAAGTTACTCCTTCTGTCTTTGAGGGGAAATGGAGTTTGCTTCCAGAAAAAGGGATTGAAGAGTTTGTCTTTGCTCCTTTGCCTAAAGAAATTCAATCTTTAACTGAAAAATTCCCAGAATTAAAAAGAACTTTTCAAAAAATTGGCTTAAAAAGATTCTCTGATATTCTTTCTCTAAAATCAGTTGAGCTTACTTTGCCAGGCCTAACTAAGAAAGTTGGCTTACCTTTAGTTAAAATCCGACCAGGGAAATTTGCTTTACCTAAAGGGGTTGCCTTAAAGGACATCCCTCTTTTTCTTAAAGAAAGAATACCACCTGAGGTCGTTTTTGTTAGAAGTTTAGATGAAAAAATTGACTTAGAACCAGTTTTTACTCTTGACCGAGAAGGAAAAATTCAAGAAAAAATTTCTTTGCTTGCCAGAGTGCCAATTAAACTGGTTGTCAAGCCAAAAGAAGAAGTCAAAAAAATTAAAGGTTATCTTATTTTCAAATCATCTGAAAGTTTAGGTTACCAGCAAGAGAAATTTGAAACAGATTCTCAAGCTTCAAACTTCAAATTTCAAGATCTCTTTGCTTCTCTAGTTTTTGCTCAGCCAATTTTAACTCAGCCAGCCAAGAAAGTAAAATACATTGCCTTAGAAAATAGCCGGTTTTCTTCATCAGAAGAACTCTCTCGAAACTTTGCCTCAGAAAAAAGGTTGGTTTTGAAAGAGTTTGAGTATAAAGATCCTGATAAAGATAATATCTATACTGCTCAAATTTTTTCTCCCCAAGTAGCTGGCGAATATGAAATCGTTACTATTTTTGAATACCAGAAGAAAGAAATTGGTAAAAGAGAAAATAGATTGATAGCTGTTGTTGATCCAGAAGGTTATGTCTATGAAAAAACTAAACAAGGCGAGTTAAGAGTTGAAGGAGCAATTGTTTCTCTTTTCTGGCTTGATAAAAGTAGCAATTCCTACCAACTCTGGCCAGCTGAAGAATATCAGCAAAGAAATCCTCAGGTCACTAATGAGACTGGCCGTTATTCCTTTTTAGTGCCTGAAGGATATTATTATCTTAAGGTTACTGCTCCTGGTTATCTTTCTTATCAAAGTGATGTTTTCAAAATTGACAAAGACAAAGGCATTCATTTTAATATAGAGTTGAAGCGAAAAGGTTGGTGGCTAAGAGTTGTTGATTGGAGAACTATCCTTTTGATTCTGGTTGCTGTTTTATTGCTTTACAACTTTTATTGTGATAAAATACGTGATAGAGCTAGGAAGCATGGAGTGTGAGATAGATATTGATAGATACTTATAGATATTCATTGAAATTCATTGTTTTATTGTTTATTAACGAGTTAACCGGTTAGCGAGTTGAATATTAAAAAATCCTAAATTCTAAATTCGAAATTCTAAACAAAATCCTAAATCCTAAATTCCAAATCCCAAACGTTTAGAATTTGTGATTTAGAATTTAGAATTTCGTTTAGGATTTAGGATTTCGGATTTAGAATTTTAAAGTTAAGTTTTAAGATTTGAGATTGAAAAGTTTTGAATTTTAAAATTTAAAATTATGACGAAAGAAAATAAAACAATTTTGATAACAGTTATCTTATTATTAATAATTAGCAATATCTTTTTTGGTTTCAAATATTTAACTGTTCAAAAAGAACTTCAGCAAACTCAAACTGCTTTGGAAGCCCAAAAAACTAATGAGAAGGTTTTGGATTTTGCTAAACTCTTTATCGAAAAAGTATTAAAAGCCAAAGGCGAGGTTGATTTTGAAACTCGATTAAAATTAGAAAATGCTGTCAGAGAAATAAGAGACAAAGAAATTTTAGAAAAATGGCAGAATTTCACCAATAGCCAAACAGAAGAAGAGGCCCAAGAAAATGTTAAAGATCTTTTAGAAATTTTAGTTGATAAAATTAATTATTCTCAATGAAATAAATTTAAATATAAATTAACTTTATCAAAAATTAAACGAGAAAAAAGAAATTTTTCTTTAATTCTTTGATGGCCAGCTTGGCCTATTTTTTTTCTTAACCTCTTATCGCCTAAAAGTTTTTTTAGCCAAAACGATGCCTCGAGGGCATTATCAACCAAAAAACCAGTTTTCTTATCTTCTATTTGCAATTCGATTCCTTTTGTTCTGCCAGCAATAACCGGTTTCTTTTTCCACATTGCTTCAGTTATTGCCAAGCCGAAACCTTCTCGAATTGACTTATGGATAAAAACTGTGCCGGCGGTATTAAGAGCATTAATAAATAAGTCATTGGAAACCCCTTTGATTTGCGAGAGTTCAGAAAAAAGAAAAATATCTGGATCTCCTTGGCTATGTTTTTTTACCTTTTTTAAATAATCAATAGCTTCTGGATCGTCTTTGGCTTGAAAAAAACCAGCCAAGACGAGTTGAAGTTCGGGATATGAATTCTTGGCTAAATAATAAGTTTTTAAAGTAGCCAGTTGGTCTTTCCAAAAGTCAAATCTGGCTACTTGAAACAAAATTGGTTTTTCTGGATTAATCCCAAAAGAAAAAAGAATTTCTTTAGCTAAAGAGATTTTCAAGGGTTTATTTTTTTCTTCAAAAGGATTAATGGCTGGAAAAATTATCTCAGCTTTTTCTTTTGGTAGCCATTCAAAAACATAATCTGAATGAGAGAAGATAATTTTATGATAAGATGAAATAAATGGTTTAAGAAAGGAGAGAACTTTTTTGTTTGGCGAAGATAAATCAATATGGAGTCGTAAAACGCTTTTTATTCTTGAAGGAATAAATTTTATTAATGGTAGAAGTTGAGGATCGTGAATGACAACAATTTCTGGATTTTCTTTTTCAAGGATTTTGAGAAAGTCAGTTGAAGTTTTTTTTAAAAGAAAATCAAGATAAAAATTTTTCTCCTCTTTCTTTAATACTCCCTCTTTTCCTTGTAAGAGATTGTGAATCTTCTTTGTTATCACAAAAAATTTCTTTGGTCCTTTCAAAACATATCCTCGATTTTGATAGCCAAGATAATTTTCAAAGGCCAATTCATTAGTAATCAAACCGGCCACCCCGCCGCCTTCTAAAGTAGAATTAAAATTAATTATCTTTTTGCCTTTCGTTTTCTTAATCAAAGATAAAGTTTGCTCGACAATCCTTGGAGTGAAAATTTTAAATTTTTCAAAATTGTCTTTTTTTATTTCCCTCTCTTCAAAATGCTTCATTTTGAAAAGCAATTCTAACAAAAAGAGAAAATAAATCAAGCCAACAAGTTGCCAGGGAGTTAGTTTTTTGTTATTATCTTTTTAATGAGAGAGAAGTTTGTTATTAAAGGAGGCAAGAAACTTTCTGGTTCAATTCCAGTAATGGGTGCTAAGAATTCAGCCACTTCTATTTTAGCAGCTACTTTATTAACTGAAAAAAATTGCTACCTTGATAATTTACCAAAAATAAAAGATGTCTTAGTGATGATTGATATTCTCAAAAGCTTGGGCAGTCAAATTGAATGGCAGTCAGAAAAAATGGTAAAAATAAACAATCAAAATGTCTCTTGGCAGAAAATAGATTTTAGCTTGATAAATAAATTGAGATCTTCTATTCTCTTTCTTGGTCCTCTTTTGGCTAAGTTTGGCAAATTAAAAATTAGTCAGCCAGGCGGTTGTTTAATAGGTGCCAGACCTTTGGATACCCATCTTGATGTTTTTGAAACTTTTGGTTTTGAAATAAAGAGGAAAGACAATTTTTTATTTTTTGAAAAAAAGAAAAACTGGGAAGGTGGCGAAGTTGTTTTGAAGGAATTCAGCGTGACAGCTACTGAGAATGCAATGATTTTTGCTTCCTTTTTTGAGAAGAAGACAATTATTAAGACAGCTGCTTTAGAGCCCTATATTCAAGATTTAGCCAAGTTTTTAAGAAAGCTAGGAGTAAAAATTAAATTTCTTTTTGACCATCAAATTGAAATTTTTGGCAAAAAAAACCTTGCTGGAGCAAAGCATTTTTTAATCTTCGACCCAATTGAAGCAGGTACCTTTATAGCTTTGTCTTTGGCTAGTAAGAGTTCTTTAGTTGTTAAAAATGTTCAGCCAGAGTTTTTGACAAGCGTTTTTAAGAAAGTAAAAGAAATTGGCGCCGAATTAGAATTAAAGGAAAGAAGAGAAGGGATTTTCAATCTAAAAGTTATTCCGATAAGAAAACTTAATTCTTTTAAGTTGCAGACATTACCTTATCCTGGGTTTCCTACAGATCTTCAGGCCTCTTTTGGAGTAGTGGCTACTCAAGCCGAAGGAGTGAGTTTTATTTCAGATCCTTTATATGAGGGCCGGTTGAAGTATTTGGAAGAATTGATTAGAATGGGAGCCAAGGCAGTTATTTGCAATCCACATCAGGCCTTAATAGTTGGACCAGTGTCTCTTTATGGTCAGAAAATTGTTGGTTATGATTTAAGAGCTGGGGCTAGTTTGGTTTTGGCTGGCTTAATTGCTTCAGGCAAGACAGAAATTTTTCAAGTTGAGCAAGTAGATAGAGGTTATCAAGAGATAGAAAAACGTTTGCAAACGATCGGGGCTGACATTAAGAGAATTAAGGATCAAATTTGACCTTTAGTTAAATTTGTTTATTTTTTTGGTTGGGTTAATCATTTAAATTGAATTATGTTTGTTAAACAAATTGGTATTGATTTAGGAACAACGAATATCTTGGTTTTTGTGCCAAAGAAAGGAATTGTTTCTAATGAACCTTCAGTGGTTGCTCTTGATCCAAAAACGAAAAGAGTTTTAGCAGTTGGCAAGCCGGCTAAAAATATGGTTGGTCGAACACCAGAGGATATTATTGTTAGCCGGCCCTTAAAGGATGGAGTAATTGCTGATTATTATACCACTAAAGAAATGCTTCGTTATTTTATTTCTCAGGCCTTGAGTTTTTTTAATGTCTTTAAGCCAGATGTAATTATTTCTGCGCCAGCTGGAATTACTTCTACTGAAAAAAGAGCAGTTATTAACGCGGCTAAGGAAAGTGGGGCTAAAAATTCTTTTGTTGTTAAAGAGCCAATTTTGGCTGCTCTTGGCGCCGGCATTCCTATTAATACTCCTTCAGGTAATATGGTGGTTAATATCGGCGGTGGGACTAGTGAGATAGCTATTATTTCTTTAGGAGGAATTGTTTCTTGGGCCTCAGTTCGAGTGGCTGGCAATAAATTTGATAGAGCCATTGCTGATTATATTAAGAAAAAACATAATCTAATTGTTGGTGAGCAGACTGCTGAGAGAATTAAAATTCAAGTCGGTGCGGCCTTGCCTTTAGAAGAAAGATTAGAGATGAAAGTTAAAGGTAGAGATTTGACAAGTGGTTTGCCGAGATATGTTATTATTAATTCAGACGAAGTTAGTTTAGCTATTTCTTCGCCTTTAAATGAGATATCTTCAGCAGTTAAAAATGTTTTTAACCAGAGCCCGCCAGAATTAGTGGCTGATGTAATGGAAAAGGGAATTGTTTTGACTGGTGGCGGT